>ENA-UERN01000057-UERN01000057.1-human-gut-metagenome-genome-assembly--contig:-NODE-57-length-131331-cov-9.824859_pt1 | contig 131331 bp, 118 predicted proteins | sample MGYA00242950_ERZ507950 | MGnify/ENA primary metagenome ERZ507950 (study PRJEB26167, sample SAMN06115515) | human gut metagenome | host: Homo sapiens | place: China:Ningxia | collected 2014-11-26...
ATCACAGGTTTTTCAGAACTTTTTAAGTTCTGAAAAACCGCACACAGCTTGTCAAAAAAGACTTTTTTGACAAGCTGTGAAATCCTGCACGGCGTAAGCCGTGCAGGATTTCTTGAGACTTCTATTGCTCCCGCTTCAGAAGGCGGATGTCCTGGCCGATGAAGGGCAGAAGCTCAAACTCTCCCTCCAGCCGGGACATGATCTGGGCCGAATAGCGGCGGCCAATCTGGTCGGGGTCCAGGTTGGTGCTGATGATGGTGCTTTTCCCCGCCAGCAGGCGGCCGTTGAGCAGCTGGTACAGGGCGCTCTGGACAAAGGCGGTGGTCATCTCGGTGCCCAGGTCGTCCAGGATCAGCAGGTCGCAGGCCATGCAGCGCTCCACGCTTTCGTCCGGCTCGTCCACGTCGTCCCGGCGGAACTTGGCCGCCTCGAACTGGGAGAAAATATGCCCCGCCGTGTCGTACACCACGGAGAAGCCGTCCTCGCTGACCACCCGGGCGATGCAGGCGGACAGAAACGTCTTGCCCAGGCCCGGCGCGCCGAACAGCAGCAGATTCTGCTTCCCGGGGCGGAAGTCCCGGGCGAAGGACTGGCAGATCTCCAGATTCCGCTGGGCCGCCTCCCGGGGGGAGCGGGGCAGGCCGCCCCGGTCCGTGGAATAGTAGTCCAGGCGGAAGGTGTCGAAGCTCTGGGAGCCGATGTCCAGCATGTGGGACAGCTCCGCGATCTGCTCCCGGGCGTAGTAGCTGCGCAGGCAGGCGCACATGGAGCCGTCCGGCAGGAACCCGGCGTCGCCGCACCGGGCGCACCGGGGCTTCTCCTCCAGATAGTCGGCAGGATAGCCCAGAGCCGTAAGGAGCTCCCCCCGGCGGCGCTGGAGGGCCAGATTCTCGTCCCGGATGGCGTGGATGGCAGGCACCGGGTCCCGGCCCCCCTTCAGGGCCCTGGTGATGATCTGGCTCATGGTGCCGCGCAGGCGGCGGTCGATGTCCGCCAGCTCCGGCTCCCGGGCAAACAGCTGCTGCTGACGCTCCCGGAACTGCCGGGCCCGGCGCTGCTTATCCTCGTCAAAGCGGGCCATGGCCCGGCTGAGAATTTTTCCATCGTAGGGCATGGGGTTCCCTCCTTTACCGCTTTATATTACCACTTCATGTATTTTTCCATGCGGGAGTTGTCCTGATCCGGCTTGTCCGGCTTCGGGGACGGCTGGGCGGGCTTTCCGGCGTCGCCCTGCTGGACCTCCTCCGGGGTGTGCCAGCCGTTTTCGTGCCAGCGGCGGAGGATGCCGTTGAGATACCGCCACTCTAACTGCTTCTTATAGAATATGGTCTTGTCGTAGGCCAGGGCCACCGTTTCCGGCGGGAAGCCCTTGTCCATCCAATCGGAGATGTACTTTTCCTCGCTGGCCACCGGGCGGCGCTGGCCCAGGCCCAGCACCTGCATATAGGCGGACTGGCCCTGCTGTCTGTCCCGCCAGGTTTTCAGATAGCGGGCGGCGCTGTCCTGGTCGAACAGGCCCTGGCGGGCCCAGTAGTAGCCCTCCTTCTCGATCTGGCGCAGGGTGGGGCGGCGGCCGGGGCCGTAGCGCTCCTCGGACCGGGTGATGCAGTGGTTCACCAGCAGATAGATCACGTCCGCCGGCATGCCCAGGTCGTCATACAGCCCCGCCAGCACCTGCAGGTCGGCGGTTTTCAGCTTGCGGCCCAGCTTCTCCTCCACCTGGGGGATCAGCATCCGGAAGGAGCGGTCGTCCTCCAGAAGGGCCGCCAGGTCCTGGGCGCTGTATACCGGGCGCTCCTCCGCCGGGGCCGGAGGCGGCGTCTCCGCCGGGCGCTGGATCAGGCCCAGCCGCTGCAGGCCCGTTTCCGCCGCATTCAGCCGCAGCTGGCTCCAGCGCAGCCGGGACTGCAGCTCCTGCTCGGTGATGCCCCGGTCCGCCCGCATCAGAAGCAGGTATAAAAGCGCGGCGTCGCCGTCGCCGTTTTTCACCAGGCGGTCCACCTGGTCCGCCGTCAGCACGATGCTGGGGTCATTTTCCCGCAGGATATAGCCGCTCATAGCCGCGCCCTCCCTTCTGTTTCCTTCGGAACCCCTTTATTTTACACGAAATCCCCCGGTTCGTAAAGCCGCCCAGGCAGGTTTTTCACAAAATTATCCTTTTCGGCAGAAAAGGCTTTTCCCGGCGGGATTTTGTGGTATAATGGATTCTGTATCGGTATGACTCTTTTTGCGGTTTACATAAATAGGAGGATGACATGGCAAATAAGGTGACAATGAACATCTGCGGCCAGGAGTATACCCTGGTGGCAGACGAGAGCGCGGCATATATGGAGAAGGTAGGCGCACTGGTGGACGAGAGGATGCGCCAGGTGCTGGATGCCCTGCATGTGAGCCAGACGGACGCGGCGGTGCTGGCGGCGGTGAACCTGGCGGATGAGCTGCTGAAAAATCAGGCGGCGGCGGAGAATCTGCGCCGCCAGGTGAAAAACTATCTGGACGAGGCCACCCAGGCCAAGAACGAGGCCTCGGAGCTGAAGCGCCAGCTGTTCAAGGCCCAGCAGGGCCGGGGCCAATGATGGAGCTGCTGAGCCCCGCCGGGGGCTGGGAGGCCATGGTGGCCGCCGTGCAGAACGGGGCAGACGCCGTGTACATGGGCTTCGGCGGGCTCAACGCCCGGCGCAGCGCCCGGAATTTCACGGACGAGGAGTTCCGGGAGGCCGTGGCCTACTGCCATCTGCGGGGGGTGAAGGTGTATCTGACCCTGAACACCCTGGTGACGGACCGGGAGCTGCCTGCCGCCGCCGAGGCCCTGAAAAAAGCCTCGGACATGGGGGTGGACGCCATTCTCATCCAGGACTGGGGCATCTGGCGGCTGGCCCGGGAAATTGCGCCCGATGTTCCCCTCCACGCCAGCACTCAGATGAGCCTGCACACCCTGGGCGGGGCGTGCCGGGCGGCGGAGCTGGGCCTGGAGCGGGTGGTGCTGGCCCGGGAGCTGAGCCGCCGGGACATCCACACCATAACCCGGGGCTGTCCCGCGGAAATCGAGGTGTTCGGGCACGGGGCCCTGTGCATGTGCTACTCGGGTCAGTGCGAAATGAGCGCCGTGATCGGCGGACGCAGCGGCAACCGGGGAGCCTGCGCCCAGCCCTGCCGCCTGCCCTACGGCGTCAACGAAAAGGCCGCCGGAGGCCATCCCCTGAGCCTGAAGGACGCCAACCTGGCGGACTATGTGCAGGAGCTGGAACAGATGGGCGTGGCGTGCCTGAAGCTGGAGGGCCGCATGAAGCGGCCGGAATATGTGGCGGTGATCACAGGGATCTATCGCCGTCTGCTGGATGAGAAGCGGGGACCCAGCCGGGAGGAGTCCCGGCAGCTGGAGGCCGCCTTCTCCCGCAGCGGCTTCACCGACGGATACTATAAGGGGCGCACCGGGCCGGAGATGTTCGGCACCCGGCCGGAGAACGCCCCGGAGCCCAAGGAGCTGTTTGCCCGGGCCAAGGCCGGGTACAGCAGGGAGGACAGCCGCCGGGTGCCGGTGGACATGGTCTGCACTCTGCGGGCCGGGGAGCCGGTATCCCTGACGGCCAGCGCCGGGGGACACGTCGTCCGGGCGGAGGGTCCCACCCCGGAGGAGGCCCGGAACCGGGCCCTGACGGCGGAGGAATTGCAATCCCGGCTGGAGAAAACCGGCGGCACCGTGTTCCGGCCCCGGGAAACCCGGGTGGAACTGGAGGAGGGGCTGATGCTGCCGGCCAGCGCCGTGAACGCCCTGCGGCGGCAGGCCCTGGAGGGCCTGGAAGCCGCCCTGGCCCAGCCGCCGGTGCGGCGGACGGGTACCCCCTCTCCCCTGCCCCAGGCCCAGCCGGGGCCTGACGCGCCGGTGCTGACCTGCTCCATTATGCGGCCGGAGCAGCTGACGGAGCCCCTGGCCCAGTGCGAGACGGTGTATGTTCCGGCGGAGCTTCTGGAAAAGCTCGACCTGAACCGCTGGGCGGAAATGACCCACATCTGCGCCGTTCTGCCCCGGATTTTTCGGACGGAGGACCAGGCGGCGCTGCGGGCGCTTTTGCAGCAGCACCGGGAGCACCTGTCCGCCGTGGCCATCGGCAATCTGGGACACCTGCCCATTGCCGAGAGTCTGGGTCTGCCCCTGTGGGGGGACCTGGGGCTGAATCTTTTCAACAGTGAGTCCCTGCTTTTCTGGAAGGAGCTGGGGCTGGAAGCTGCCGCCGTGTCCATGGAGCTGCGGTGGCAGCAGCTCCGGGACCTGCGGAAGGTTCTGCCCTGCGAGGCGGTGGTATACGGCCGCCTGCCGCTGATGATTATGGAAAACTGCGTCATCCGCAATGAGCTGGGCTGCCGGGACGCCGGGCGGGACTATGCGGACCGCTCCCCTGCCTGCCGGTGCGGCCAGGAGAATGTCCTGGTGGACCGCACCGGGGCGCAGTTCCCCCTGGTGGGCCAGTGGGGCCACCGGTGCGAGATCGAGAACAGTAAAGTGCTGTTCCTGGCGGATAAGCCGGAGTGGCGGCAGCTGGGGCTGACCCGGGCGCGGCTGCGGTTTACCACGGAGCCGCCGGAGGAGTGCGTCCGGGTGCTGCGGGCCTATCAGGGCCGCAGCGACTACCGGCCGGACCAGCTGACCCGGGGCCTGTTCTACCGGGGCGTGGAATAAATACGCCCGGTTATCAACCTTTACAATCTTTTCACAGTTTGTTTTCATATTCAATAGGAGCAAGTGGTACAATGGAGCTTAAAATCAAGGCGGTGTCGCCGAAAATAGGCCGGGAGTTCCCGCTGCCCCAGTATAAGACGGCGGGAGCGGCGGCCATGGACCTGTGCGCGTGCATGGAGGAGGACGTGACCCTGGCCCCGGGCCAGCGGATGGGCATCCCCACGGGAATTGCCATTGCCCTGCCCTCCCCGGACTATGTGGCCCTGGTGTTTGTGCGCAGCGGCATGGGCTTCAGGAACGGAATCGGCCTGAGCAACGGCGTGGGCGTTATCGACAGCGACTATCGGGGGGAGATCTCTGTGGGGCTGGTGAATCTGTCCGGGGAGGACTATACCATCCGGCCCGGGGACCGCATCGCCCAGCTGATGGTGGTGCCGGTGGTGCGGCCTGTTCTGGTGCAGGCGGAGGAGCTGGATGAGACGGACCGGGGCGCAGGCGGCTTCGGCTCCACCGGGAGGTGAGGCCATGGCAAGGATCGTGCTGGCCTCCGGTTCCCCCCGGCGGCAGGAGCTGCTGACCCGGATCGGCATCCGGGATTTCACCGTGCGGGTGCCTCAGGTAGAGGAGTGGTATCCCCAGGGCCTGACGCCCCCGGAGATCGTGTCGTATATCAGCCGGGAGAAATCCCAGGCGGTGCCGTCGGAGGAGGACGAGATCGTCATCACCGCCGACACCATGGTGTTTCTGGACCAACAGCGGCTGGGAAAGCCCAAGGATGAGGCGGACGCCCTGCGGATGCTGACGGACCTGGCGGGGCGGCGGCACACGGTGTGCACCGGGGTTACCCTGCGGCAGGGACAGCGGTCCCTGACCCGGGCCCAGTCCACGGACGTGTATTTCCGGCCCGCCGGCCGGGAGGAGCTGACGGCCTATATCCGGGGCGGCGAGCCCATGGACAAGGCCGGGGCCTACGGCGTGCAGGGCCAGGGGGCCCTGCTGGTGGAGCGCATCGACGGGGACTTTTTCAACGTGATGGGTCTGCCGGTGCTGCTGCTGAGCCGGATGCTGGCGGAGTTCGGCGTGACGCTGCTGTGACCAGTTTATCAAAAAAGGCTTTTTTGATAAACTCGACGATAAGGAATACGCTATGAAACGATTTTTTCAGAAAAACGGCATTATGATGCTGGCCGCTGTGGTGGTGGTGGCGGTGGGGCTGTGTATCGCCAGCGCCGTCAGCAACCAGACGGGCTTTTTGCAGAACGCCGCCGGGGTGGTCACCTATCCCTTCCGGGCGGCGGGTTCCGCCGTGGCCGGATGGTTCCAGAACATCGGCCAGCGGTTCGAGACGGTGGAAGCCCTGCGCCAGGAGATCGAGGAGCTGCGCAAGGAAAACGCCCAGCTGAAGGAGGATGCGCGCCAGGCCAAGACCGACAGCGAGGAGAACCAGCGGCTGCGGGACCTGAACGGTCTGAGGCAGCAGCGGCGGGACTTTACCTTTGAGGCGGCCCGGGTCATCGAGCGCAGCACCTCCAACTGGTCCAGGACCCTGACCCTGAACAAGGGCACCGGCCTGGGCGTGGCCATCGGCGACTGCGTGGTGGATCAGTACGGCTATCTGGTGGGTGTGGTCACCGAGGCGGGCGCCAACTGGTGCACCGTGACCACCATCCTGGACACGGATTCCCATCTGGGGGCCCTGGTGTTCCGCACCGGCGAGGTGACGGTGGCCATGGGGGACCTGGCCCTGATGGGGCAGGGAAAGCTGAAGCTGTCGTACCTGGAGGGGGAATCCAGCCTCATCAACGGCGACATGATCGTCACCTCCGGCCTGGGAGGCTACTATCCCTCGGGGTTGGTCATCGGCTCCGTGGAGGAGATCAAAACCGATGACAACGGCCTGACCCGCTATGCCACCATCATTCCCAAAACCGATATCACCCAGCTGGTGGAGGTGTTCGTGATCACGGACTTCACCATCGTGGATTGAGAGGAGCGGCCATGAATCAATCCATGAACCAACGGGATATGTTCTTCAAATGGCTGTACTACGCCGGGGCGGTGCTGCTGCTGGTGCTGGTGCAGTCCCTGGTGCTCAACCGCATCTCCGTGTGGGCGGTGCACCCGTTTCTGCCGCCGGTGATCGCCGGGATCATGGCCATGCTGGAGGGTCCCGCCGAGGGAGCCGTGTTCGGCGGCATCTTCGGCCTGCTGTGCGACCTGACTATGCCGGGGGTCATCCCGTGCTTCTATACCCTGGCGTTTCTGGCGGCGGCGCTGCCGGCGGCGATGATCGCCAAGCGGCTTCTGAGCCAGGGATTCCTGTGCGCCGTTCTGTGCGCGGCTCTGGCCCTGGTGATCACGGACCTGCTGCACACGGTGCTTCTGACATTCCGGCAGGGGGTGGAGCTGAGCGCCGCCCTGTCGCTGACGGGGCGGGAGCTGGCCGTGACGGTGGTGCTGTCGCCGTTGGTGTATCTGCTGCTGCGCAGCGTGCACAACCGGATCCTGAGATAGGAGGCGCGCCATGAAGAAAAACTCATTTGACCCGGTGCGGGTCCGCATCTGGGCGCTGACGGGGCTGATGGGCCTGTGCCTGCTGGCCTTCGCCGGGGTGATGTACTATACCCAGATCCTCCACGGGGAGGAAAACCGGGCCAAGTCCCTGGCCAGCAACGCCGCCAGCGAGACGGTGGAGGCCTCCCGGGGGATCATCACCGACCGCAACGGCAAGGTGCTGGTGTCCAACCGGCTGACCTATACCCTGATCTTCTCCGCCAAGGATTTTGAGAATGACCAGGACCTGAACGCCGCCATTCTGCGGCTGACGGACCTGTGCACCGAGAACGACACCGTTTGGAACGATACCCTGCCCCTGAGCAAAACCGCGCCCTACAGCTATACCGACGCCCAGGACAGCGAGGGCTTCGCCCTGTTCCTGAAGAACAAGAGCATCCCCTATTCCAAGCTGTCCCAGGTGACCCCCACCCTGCAGCCGGACCGGTTCATGGCCAAGCTGCGGGAGCTGTTCAAAATCGACAGCAGCTATACCGACGACCAGGCCCGGACCATCGCCGGGGTGCGGTATGAGCTGGCGGTGAAGAGTCTGACGGACGCACAGTACGTCTTTGCCGACGACGTGTCCGTGGAGCTCATCAGCCAGACGGCGGACGGCCAGTATCAGGGGGTATCCACCGGCACCGCCTCCGCCCGGGTGTATAACACCGAATATGCCGCCCATGTGCTGGGGCGGCTGAGCCCCATCTACTACGAGGACTGGGTGGGCGACCCGGAAAGCGGCGTCACCGGCTATCGGGACATGGAGGGCTACTCCATGAACTCCCTGGTGGGCCGGGAGGGCGCGGAGAAGGCCTTTGAGTCCTATCTCCACGGCACCAAGGGCACCCGGATCATCACCACCAACGAGGAGGGGAAGATCACCGGCGAGCTTTATACCAAGGAGCCTCAGCCCGGCGGCACCGTGGCCCTGACCCTGGACATCGATGTGCAGGAGGACACGGAGAAGTCCCTGGCCCAGACCATTGAGGCCATGACCGCCAAGGACGGCATCGTCCGGGGCGGCGCGGCGGTGGTGGTGGGGGTTGGCTCCGGCGAGGTGCTGGCCATGGCCAGCTATCCCACCTATAACCTGTCCACCTTTGACCAGGATTACAGCAAGCTGGTCAGCGACACCGTGGGCACTCCCCTGCTGAACCGGGCCATCGGCGGCGCATACGCCCCGGGCTCCACCTTCAAGCCCTGTACCGCCGTGGCGGCCCTGGAGTCGGGGATCATCACTCCCTCCTCCACCATTGTGGACCGGGGCGTGTATGACTACTACAAATCTCCCCAGCCCCGGTGCTGGATCTATAACGAGTACGGCGGCACCCACGGACGGGTCAACGTGTCCCAGGCCATCACCGTTTCCTGCAACTATTTCTTCTATGAGGTGGGCCGGTTGACGGGTATCAAGACCCTGGCGGACTACGCCAGGCAGTTCGGTCTGGGCGAGTATACCGGCATCGAGATCGGCGGGGCGGGAAGCGCCGAGGCCAAGGGCTCCATGGCCACCCCGGAGTTTGCCGAGCGCAACGGTCTGGAGTGGACCGACGGCCAGACCCTGACTGCCGCCATCGGCCAGAGCTATGACCTGTTCACGCCCCTGCAGCTGGCCAACTACATCGCCACCCTGGTGGGCAGCGGCCAGCACTATGAGGCCCATCTGCTGAAAAACGTGAAATCCTACGACAACTCCTCGGTGATCTACGCCTATGACAAGGCGCCGCTGAACACCGTGGAGATGAGCGACAGCACCTTGCAGGCGGTGAAGGAGGGCATGCACAACCTGACCACCGGGAGCCTGTCCTACTACTTCTCCAATTGCGTGGTGTCCGCCGGCGCCAAGACCGGTACCGCAGAAACCGGTATCGCCAACACCAACAACGGCGTGTTCGTGTGCTTCGCCCCCTATGACGATCCCCAGATCGCCGTGGCCGTGGTCATCGAAAAGGGCGGCTCCGGCGCGGCCCTGGCCTCCACCGCCGTGGACATTGTGAACTCCTATTTCTCCCAGGAGGAGATCGGCGCCGTGGTCATCGGCGAAAATACCCTGCTGAAATGAGGCATTCCATGAGCAAGATCTTTAACTCCCGCGATACGGAATATAAGTCCCCCTTTGGCGCCGCCGTGTGCGGCGCCACTGTCCGTTTCGCGGTTCGACCGGGGGATGAAAACGTTACCGGCGTGACGCTGCTCCTGCGGCGGGAATTTGCGGGTACGGAGCAGGAGGCAGCCCTGTCCCCCGGCGATGACGGCCGGTGGCAGGGGGTATACACCGCCCCGGAGGAGCCGGAGCTGGTGTGGTACGCCTTCCGGTTTTCGTATCCGGAGGGGCAGCGGCTATACGGCCTTCACGGCTTCGACGACCAGGCCCGGTGGCAGCTGACGGTTTATGACGACAGCCGCCCTACCCCCGCCTGGTTTGGCCGGGGGATCACCTATCAGATCTTCCCGGACCGGTTCTGCCGCACCCGGGTGCCGGACCCCGCCGGGATGGTGGGGGACCGGGTGGTCCACCAGGACTGGGACGACACCCCGGTGTGGCGGCCCGATGCCCAGGGAATCATCCGCAACAACGATTTCTTCGGCGGCAGTCTGGCGGGGATCACCTCCCGATTAGACTACCTACAGAGTATGGGAGTAGGTACGTTGTACCTGTGTCCGATTTTTGAGTCCGACAGCAACCACCGGTATGACACGGCGGACTACCGGCGGATTGACCCCATGCTGGGCACCGAGGAGGACTTCCGCACCCTGTGCCGGGAGGCCGGGTGCCGGGGCATCCGGGTGATGCTGGACGGGGTGTTCAACCACACCGGCAGCAACAGCCGGTATTTCAACGCCCAGGGGTTCTATCCGGAGCTGGGGGCGGCCCAGAGCCGGGAGTCCCAGTATTATAATTGGTACTCCTTCCACCCCTGGCCGGAGGATTACGACGCCTGGTGGGGCATCAGGACCCTGCCGGCGGTGCAGGAGTCCGCGGACAGCTATCGCCGGTTCATCATCCGGGACGGAGACTCCGTGGTGCGGCACTGGCTGCGGCAGGGGGCCTCCGGCTGGCGGCTGGACGTGGCCGATGAGCTGCCGGACGACTTCATTGCCGAAATTCGCAGCGCCATGGACCAGGAAAAGCCCGACAGTTTCCTGCTGGGTGAGGTGTGGGAGGACGGCAGCAACAAGATCGCCTACAGCCAGCGCAGGCGGTATCTGCTGGGCAGCGAGACCAACGGGCTGATGAACTATCCCTTCCGGACGGCAGCCCTGGACTGGCTGCGGGGCGGCGACGCCGCCTGCTTCCGGGGCACCATGGAGGTCATCCGGGAGCACTATCCCCGGCCCGCCTTCTACAGCGCCCTGAACATTCTGGGTACCCACGACACGCCCCGGATCCTGACCCTGCTGGGAGCGGAGGATGTGCCGGATACCAAGGACGGACGGGCGGCATACCGCCTCTCCCCTGCCCAGCGGCAGAAGGGCCAGGCCCGGCTGCGGGTGGGCGAGATGCTGCTGTACTGCTTCCCCGGCTCCCCTACGGTGTACTACGGCGACGAGGCCGGGATGGAGGGCTTTGAGGACCCCCTGAACCGGGGGACCTATCCCTGGGGCCGGGAGGACCAGGAGCTGCTGGCCTTCTTCCGCCAGCTGGGGCAGCTGCGCCGGGAGCGCCTGTCCCTGCAGGAGGGGGACCTGACCTATCTCCATGCCCGGGGCGGCGTTCTGGTGCTGCGGCGGCAGCTGAGAGACGAGATCACCGTGGCAGCCCTGAACGCAGGCGAGGACGCCGCAGAGGTAGCCATCCCCTGGCCCCGGGAGCTGGCCCGGGAGGCCCTGACCTTCCAGCAGTTCTATGCCCCCGGCGGGAAGCTGCGGCTGCGGCTGCCGCCGGTTTCGGGGATGATCCTGATATGACCCACGGGGTGGATGTTTCACGTGAAACATCCACCCTTTTTGCGTGTTGGTTTCGCTGTTTCACGTGAAACATTTTTCTCAAGTTTTTTCTCATTTTGCAGATTTTCTATTGAAACCGACCGAAAATGTGATATACTAAAATAAAGACCGACAGAAAGCGAGTGTGGACAAAGTGGCGAAAATCGTGGCGATCGTGAATCAAAAAGGCGGCGTTGGGAAGACCACCACCTGTGTCAACCTGGCTGCGGCCCTGAAATACCTGGGGAAGCGGGTGCTTTTGTGCGACTTTGACCCCCAGGCCAACGCCACCTCCGGCATGGGGGTGGACAAATCCGTGTCCAACGGCGTGTATGACGTGCTCATCAACGGCGTGGAGACCCGGAAGGCCATCGTCACCACCCCCTATGGCGACGTGCTGCCCAGCAGCAAGGCCCTGGCCGGGGGCGGCGTGGAGATGATCGAAATGGCGGACCGGCAGTTCCTGCTGCGCAGCGCCCTGGACGCCGTCCGGGAGGATTATGACTATATCTTTGTGGACTGTCCCCCCTCCCTGGAGCTGCTGACCCTGAACGCTCTGTGCGCGGCGGACTCCCTGCTGGTACCGCTTCAGGGGGAGTACTACGCCCTGGAGGGCCTCAGCGACCTGATGAACACCGTGCGCATCGTCCGGCGGAACATGAATCCCCGGCTCCAGATCGAGGGCGTGCTGCTGACCATGTTCGACGGGCGCACCAACCTGGCCATTCAGGTGGCCCAGGAGGTCAAGCGGTTCTTCCCCGGGAAGGTGTATGCCACGGTGATCCCCCGGAACATCCGCTTGTCCGAGGCGCCCAGCCACGGAAAGCCCATCACGGCCTATGACCGGGGCTGCCGGGGCGCGGAGGCCTATCTGGCTCTGGCCAACGAATTTCTCAAGAAAAATACCTGATTCTGTGCGGAAAGGAGCGTTTCAGCAATGGCCAACAACCCAAAAGGGCTGGGCAAAGGCCTGGCCGCCCTGTTGGGAGACGACGTGATCGACTCTCAGGAGGAAAAGAGCAGTCTGTTTCTGCCGATTTCTCAGGTGGAAAGCTGCGCATCCCAACCCCGCAAGCAATTTGATCCGGAGTCACTGGCGGACTTAGCCGACTCCATCCGGGAGCACGGCATCATCCAGCCGCTGACGGTGCGGAAGCTGCAGTCCGGCTATTACCAGATCATCGCCGGTGAGCGGCGCTGGCGGGCCGCCCGCATGGCGGGACTGACCCAGGTGCCGGCCATCGTCATCGAGGCCGACGACCGCAAGGCCATGGAGCTGGCCATGATCGAAAACCTCCAGCGGGAGGACCTGAACCCCATCGAGGAAGCCGAGGGCTATCAGGTGCTGATGAGCCAGTACAGCATGACCCAGGAGGAAACCGCCCAGCGGGTGGGCAAGTCCCGGTCCGCCGTGGCCAACGCCCTGCGTCTGCTGAACCTGTGTCCTCCAGTGCGGGCCATGGTGGAGGACGGACGGCTGACCAACGGCCACGCCCGGGCGCTGCTGCCCCTGTCCCCTGCCCTGCAGGAGACCACGGCGGCCACCATCCTGAAAAATGACCTGTCCGTCCGGCAGACGGAGCAGCTGGTGAAGAAACTCACCGCCGGAAAGAAGGAGAAGCCCTCCCCTGCCGGTCTGATCGTGGACTATGCCCAGGAGGCCGCCCGGGATCTGGGGAACACCCTGGGCCGGGGATGCCGCATTGTCTCCGGCAAGAAGAAAGGGCGCATTGAGTTGGAATATTACGGTGTGGACGACCTGAACGAGCTGTTGGAAGCCCTGCACACCATCAAAAAACCATGATGTTTCACGTGAAACACGGAAAGGTGCGATAAAAGCCATGCTTGATATCAAATTTGTCCGGGACAATCCGGAAGCTGTTAAAGAAAACATCCGCAAGAAGTTCCAGAACGCCAAGCTCCCCCTGGTGGACGAGGTCATTGCCCTGGACGCCGAGAAGCGGGCCGCCATGAACGAGGCCAACGACCTGCGGGCCCAGCGGAACCAGCTGTCCAAGCGGGTGGGTATGCTGATGGGTCAGGCCAAGAAGGACCCCAGTAAGCTGGCGGAGGCCGAGGAGGCCAAGGCCCAGGTGAAAGCCAACGCCGACCGGCTGGCCCAGCTGGAGGAGATGGAGGGCCGTCTGACCCAGCAGATCACCAAGATCATGATGGTCATCCCCCAGATGATCGACCCCTCCGTGCCCATCGGCCCCGATGACTCCCACAATGTGGAGGTCCAGCGCTTCGGCGAGGCCAAGCTGCCGGAGTTCGATATCCCCTATCACACGGAGATCATGGAGCGCTTCGACGGCATCGACATGGACGCCGCCGGGCGGGTGTCCGGCAACGGATTTTACTATCTGATGGGCGATATTGCCCGGCTCCACGAGGCCGTGCTGGCCTATGGCCGGGATTTCATGATCGACAAGGGCTTCACCTATTGCATTCCCCCGTTTATGATCCACGGCAACGTGGTGGAGGGCGTCATGAGCCAGACCGACATGGACGCCATGATGTATAAAATTGAGGGCGAGGACCTGTATCTGATCGGCACCAGCGAGCACTCCATGATCGGCAAGTTTATTGACCAGATCGTGCCCGCCGAGTCCCTGCCCCAGACGCTGACCTCCTATTCCCCCTGCTTCCGGAAGGAGAAGGGCGCCCACGGCATTGAGGAGCGGGGCATCTATCGCATTCACCAGTTTGAAAAGCAGGAGATGATCGTGGTCTGCAAGCCCGAGGACTCCAAGAAGTGGTACGAACAGCTGTGGCGCTACAGCGTGGAGCTGTTCCGGTCCCTGGATATCCCGGTGCGGCAGTTGGAGTGCTGCTCCGGCGACCTGGCGGACCTGAAGTGCAAGTCCTGCGACATCGAGGCCTGGTCCCCCCGGCAGCAGAAGTATTTCGAGGTTTGCTCCTGCTCCAATCTGGGCGACGCCCAGGCCCGGCGGCTGAAAATCCGCTACAAGGACGAAAACGGCAGGATGCAGCTGTGCCATACCCTGAACAACACCTGTGTGGCCCCTCCCCGGATGCTGATCGCCTTCCTGGAGAACAACCTTCAGGCCGATGGCTCCGTGCTGATCCCCCAGGCCCTGCGGCCTTATATGGGCGGCCACGACCGCATCGTTCCCAAGCACTGAGGACGGAAGGAGGATACTTATGAAGAAGTTTTTTCATGAGTTCAAGGAGTTTGCCATGCGCGGCAACGTCCTGGACATGGCCATCGGCGTGGTCATCGGCGCCGCCTTCGGCAAGATCACCACTTCCCTGGTCAACGACATCATCATGCCCCTCATCGGTCTCATCACCGGCGGCATCGACCTGACCCAGTGGAATATCATCCTCAACAAGGCCGCCGTGGCGGCGGGCGATGCTGCGCCGGTAATGCTGGGCATCGGCAATCTGCTGGCGGTGATTCTGGACTTTATCATCGTGGCCTTTGCCATGTTCCTGCTGGTGAAAGCCATGAACAAGCTGGCCGCCCTGAAGAAGAAGGATGAGGAGCCCGCGCCGGAGGAGCCTGCCGGTCCCACCACCGAGGAGCTGCTGGCGGAGATCCGGGACCTGCTGAAGGAGCAGAAGTAATTTGGAAACCATTCTGAAAGAGGGTCTGGCCCAGCTGGGCCTGGACACAGGAAGCATCCCGGCGCTGACGGAGTTTTCCCGGCGGCTGCTGGAGAAGAACCAGGTCATGAACCTGACCGCCATCACCGAACCGGCAGATGTGGCGCGGCTGCACCTGCTGGACTGCGCCTGCCTGCTGACGGCGGCGGACTTCCGGGGCAAGCAGGTGGTGGACGTAGGCACCGGGGCCGGATTCCCGGGAATGCCCCTGCGGCTGCTGGAGCCGGATTTTGACCTGACCCTGCTGGACAGCCTGGGAAAGCGCATCGACTTTTTGCAGGAGACCGTGGACGCCATGGGCCTGCAGCGGGTTCGGTGCGTCCACGCCCGGGCGGAGGAGTTCGCCCGGCAGCATCGGGAGCAGTTCGACATAGCCGCCTCCCGGGCCGTGGCCCAGCTGAACGTACTGTGTGAGCTGGCCTTGCCCCTGGTGAAGGTGGGCGGTCAGTTCCTGGCCATGAAGTCGGTGGATACCGACGACGAGATTCAGCGCGCCAGAAGCGCCATTGCCCAGCTGGGGGGCAGAATTGGAAAAATCTGGGATTATGCCATCCCCGGAACGGACGTGCGCCACCGGGTGGTCATCATCCGGAAGGAGCGTCCCACCCCGGCAGCCTATCCCCGGCCCTTTGCCCGCATCAAAAAAGCGCCGTTGGGCTGAGTCCCCAACTGTATACGAGGTACCTGGATATGGGAAAAATCATTGCAGTGGTCTCCGGCAAGGGCGGCACCGGAAAGACCTCCTTCACCGCCAACGTGGGTTTGGCGCTGGCCGCCCTTGGGAAAAATACCCTGTGCCTGGACTGCGACATCACCCTGCGGAACCTGGACCTGGCCCTGGGGCTGACGGACAAGGCCCTGATGGATTTTTCCGACGTCATCGCCGGCCGCTGCTCCCTGTCCGACGCCGCGGCCGATCACCCCAAGTATCCCGGGCTGCATCTGCTGACCGCTCCCCTGTCCCCCGGGGGACAGCTGGACGTGACCGATGAGCAGATGCGGCAGCTGCTGGACCAGGTGCGCCAGGAGTATGACTATTGCCTGATCGACGCCCCGGCGGGGCTGGGTCAGGGCTTCCGGCTGGCCACCGGCTGCGCCGACTGCGTGGTGGTCATCACCACCACCGACGCCTCCGCCCTGCGGGACGCCCAGCACACGGTGATGCTGCTGGACAAGCGCTTCACCACAGAGAGTCTGTTCCTGGTGGTGGGGCGGGTGCAGAAGAAGCTGCTCCGGGCCCTCCACAGCACCATCGACGACGCCATGGACGCCGCCGGGCTGCCCCTGCTGGGGGTGGTGCCGGAGGACGGCGACGTCCCCTATGCCCTGAACCGGGGCATCCCCCTGCGGGATATCAACTATTACGCGGCCCGGGCCTATGAAAACATCGCACGGCGCATCACCGGGCACCAGGTGCCCCTGATGCGAATCTGAAAACACGAAAGGAAGTGCCTCCATGAATATCGCACTGATCGCCCACGACAACAAAAAGGAACTGATGGTCCAGTTCTGCACCGCATACTGCGGCATTCTGGCCCAGCACACCCTTTGCGCCACCGCCACCACCGGCCTCCAGATCGGGGAGGCCACCGGCCTGCGCATCCACCGCTTCCTGTCCTTCGACCACGGCGGCGGCCAGCAGATTGCAGCCCGCATTGCCTATAATGAGCTGGACATGGTTCTCTGCTTCAGCGACCCCAACCAGAAAGTCCCTGACGAGGACGTGGCCAATATCTTTCGCCTGTGCGACCAGAACAATATCCCCTATGCCAGCAACGTGGCCACCGCCGAGATGCTGGTGCTGGGCCTGGCCCGGGGCGACCTGGCCTGGCGTGACATTGTCAATCCCAAAACCAAGCCCTTTACCGCTTGACAAGCGGGCCAGAATGCCATAAAATAGGAAGAACGACCGCCATAAAGGAGACAGGAGTACCTTCACCCCCACCGGCACCAGAGAGGCGCGACACCGGCTGAAAGCGCGCCCCGGCAGGAGAAGCGAAGACAGTCCCCCAGCGGGGATGGAAACATCCACGGCCCGCTCCCCGTAACAGGAGCTGCGAGGGCCCCTTTACGGGCTGAATTTGGGTGGCACCACGAAGCGTATCCATGCGCTCTCGTCCCAAACACGGGACGGGAGCGCATTTTTTCGTACCGAAACCGAAATACACAACAGAAAGGAAATATTTCACCATGGCAACTGTGACCCCCCGGACTCTCTCCGGCTTCATGGAGCTACTGCCCGCCCCGCAGCAGCAGATGGAGCGGATGATGGAGATCCTGCGCACCACCTACAGCCGATACGGCTTCACTCCCCTGGACACCCCGGCCATTGAGGCCAGCGAGGTGCTGCTGGCCAAGGGCGGCGGCGAAACCGAGAAGCAGATCTATCGCTTCCAGAAGGGCGACGCCGATCTGTCCCTGCGGTTTGACCTGACGGTGCCCCTGGCCAAGTATGTGGCCCTGCACTACAACGACCTGGCCTTCCCCTTCCGCCGGTATCAGATCGGCAAGGTATACCGGGGCGAGCGGGCCCAGCGGGGCCGCTTCCGGGAGTTCTATCAGGCGGACATCGACATCATCGGCGACGGCAAGCTGGACATCACCAACGAGGCGGAGATCCCCTCCATCATCTATCAGACCTTCACCTCCCTGGGCCTGACCCGGTTCCAGATCCGGGTCAACAACCGGAAGATCCTCAACGGATTTTACGCCATGTTGGGCCTGACGGAGCAGTCCGGCGACATCATGCGCACCGTGGACAAGCTGGACAAGATCGGAGCCGGCAAGGTCCGGACCTGCCTGACGGAGGACGTGGGACTGACGGCGGAGCAGGCCGACGAGATCATGCGGTTCATCTCCATCACCGGCAGCAACCGGCAGGTGCTGGACGCTCTGGCCGGGTATCAGGGGCGGCACAAGCTGTTCGACCAGGGGCTGGAGGAGCTGAACACCGTCACCCGCTATCTCTCCGCCTTCGGCGTTCCGGAGGAGAATTTCGCCGTGGATCTGACCATCGCCCGGGGCCTGGACTACTACACCGGCACGGTGTATGAGACCACCCTGCTGGACCATCCAGAGATCGGTTCCGTGTGTTCCGGAGGACGTTACGACAACCTCGCTGAGTATTATACCGATCGTCAGCTCCCCGGCGTGGGCATCTCCATCGGCCTGACGAGGCTGTTTTATGTGCTGGGCGAGCAGGGTCTGCTGAACCCCCAGCTGCCCACGGCCCCCGCCGATGTGCTGATCCTGCCCATGACCCAGGACCTGACGCCGGCCATCCGGCTGGCTACTCGGCTGCGGAGTGCAGGCGTCCGCACCCAGCTGTATACAGAGCAGAAAAAGTTCAAGGCCAAGATGAACTATGCCGACAAGCTGGGGGTCCCCTATGTGGTGTTCCTGGGGGACGACGAGATCGCCGCAGGACAGGTGGCCTGCAAGGATATGACCTCCGGCGAGCAGACCAAGCTGTCCTTTGAGGACACTCTGTCCCGGATCACCCAGGGACTGTCCCAGCGAAACCAGGGCAAGGTCATCCTGGAATAATAAATACAAACTGAAATATTTGAACGAAATATTTCAGTTTATAATCAAGCAATTCAATACAGAACGTGATATTTTAACCAAACTATACAAATATTTATCAGAACAGGAGCGATTCATATGATGCAGATGCGAACCCATACCTGTGGGGAGCTGCGGCTGGCCAATGCGGGTCAGCGCGTGAAAATCGTGGGCTGGATGGAAAACGTCCGGGTCGTGGGGCAGAACTTCGCCTTTGTGGTGCTGCGGGACTTCTACGGCACCACCCAGGTGGTGGTGGAGAACCAGGAGATGATGGACATCATCAACGGCCTGAACAAGGAGTCCACCATCAGCGTGGAGGGCACCGTCCGGGAGCGGGCCAGCAAGAACCCCAAGCAGGCCACCGGCGACGTGGAAGTGGTGCCGGAGAAGATCGAGGTCCTGGGCCGCTGCCGGTACAACAGCCTGCCCTTTGAGATCAACCGCAGCCGGGAGGCCGACGAGACCCAGCGTCTGAAATATCGTTATCTGGACCTGCGGAACCCGGCAGTAAAGAGCAACATCATCCTCCGCTGCCAGGTGGTGTCCGCCCTGCGTGCGGCCATGACCCAGCACGGCTTCCTGGAGATCACCACCCCCATCCTGACCGCCTCCTCCCCGGAGGGTGCCCGGGATTATCTGGTGCCCGCCCGGAAGCACCCCGGCAAGTTCTATGCTCTGCCCCAGGCTCCCCAGCAGTTCAAGCAGCTGCTGATGACCGCCGGGTTTGACCGCTATTTCCAGATCGCTCCTTGCTTCAGGGATGAGGACGCCCGAGGCGACCGTTCCCCCGGCGAGTTCTACCAGCTGGATATGGAGATGGCCTTCGTCACCCAGGAGGATGTGTTCGCCGTCCTGGAGGACGTGCTGCCTCCCATCTTCGCCAAATTCGGCACCTATAACGTGGCCTCCTCCGCCCCCTTCCGCCGCATTGCCTATCGGGACGCCATGGAGACCTACGGCTCCGATAAGCCCGACCTGCGCATCGACCTGACCTGCAAAAACGTCACCTCCCTGTTCACCGAAAGCGAGTTCGAGGCCCTGCGGGGTCAGACCGTGAAGATGGTCCCCGTGTCCGACTGCAAGCTCACCCGCAAGCAGATCGACAAGCTACTGGGCGACTGCGAGGTGCAGTCCGGCTCCAAGGCCTACTGGTTCAAGATGGACGAAAACGGCCAGCTGGCCGGCGGCATCGCCAAGTTCGTCACCGGTATCCAGGAGCAGCTGACCCAGGCCCTGGATCTGAAGCCCAACACCCTGGTGTTGGTGGCTGCCGGGGCCGCCGCCACCAAGTCCGTGGGCGTGCTCATCAAGACCTTCGGCGCGGCCTGCGAGGGACACATGGACAAGGAGCGCTATGAGTTCTGCTGGATCGTGGACTTCCCCATGTACGAGATCGGCGACGAGTCCGGCCAGCTGGAGTTCTGCCACAATCCCTTCTCCATGCCCAGCGGCGGCCTGGAGGTGCTGCTGAAGGCCGAGCGGGGCGAGATCGACCCCCTGACCATCACCGCCGACCAGTATGACCTGGTGTGCAACGGCGTGGAGCTGTCCAGCGGCGCCGTCCGGAACCACGATCCCGAGATCATGGTCAAGGCCTTTGAGCTGGTGCGCCTGGGCGAGGAGGACGTGAAGAAGAAGTTCCCCGCCATGTACAACGCCTTCTGCTATGGTGCGCCTCCCCATGCCGGCATCGCCCCGGGCGTGGACCGCATGGTGATGCTGCTGGCAGGCGAAAGCTCCATCCGGGAGATCATCCCCTTCCCCATGAACAAGAACGCCCAGGATGTCATGATGGGCGCCCCCTCCACCGTGGAGCAGAAGCAATTGGATGAATTGCACATTGCTATCGTGGGTGACGTGGAGGAGGACTAAAAGCTGTATGTCCCCTCCTCCCTGCTGCTTTTGCTCCACCACAAGCGTTTTGCACAGCAAAACCTTGCCGCAGGCGGAATTCACTTCCGCCGAGGATGTTTGATCCCTGCGAGGGGCCCCCGCAAAATGCTCCGACATTTTGCGGGGACGGGCAGAAGCAGCTGGATGAATTGCACAGTGCTATCGTGGGTGACGTGGAGGAGGACTAAGCCGTATACAACCGGGTTTCGGTGGGGCACATGGGCCCCGCCCTACCGGATTTTTCGGAAATCATAAAATAAGCCAGAACGGCGGGGCTTCGGCCCCGCCGTTCTCGCTTTTATTCGCTTATTCTCCGCTCCGCTCATACACGGCCCGGACGTATTTCCGGCCCCGCCAGATGGTGGCCAGGCACACGACCATAGTGAACCCGCCGCACAGGGTGACGCACAGGCGGTAGTCCAGCACCTCCCCCAGCGCCCCGATGACCAGGGACAGCACGGCGGCCGCGCCGGTATACAGCATGGATTCAAAGGCGTTGACCCGGGCCCGCAGCCGGTCCGGAATATACCGCTGCACCGCCGCCTGGCGCATGGTGGCGCTGTTGGTCCCCAAAAATCCGCACAGGCCCCGGCTGGCCAGCATCAGGGGATACGGCAGCCAAAGCAGCAGCATGTCCATGGCCTCGTACACCATGTACACCAGGAAGGCGAAGCCGTACCGCTTCTTTTCCGGGATCTCCATCCGGTACTGCACAAAGCCGCCCACTGTGCGGCCCAGGAACTCCGCCACGGAGAACAGAGAGTACATGGCCGCCGTCATGCCGGGAAACGTCCGGAAGAACGCCACCAGAATGGGGGAATATCCGCTGGCCACTCCGTTGGTCACGGCCATGTAGCCATAGATGTTCATAAGGCCCTTCTCCTGCCGCAGGTACCGGGCGGCCTCCTTCACATCGGCCCACCAGGCACGGAGGGAGGAGTTCTCCTCCGGCGGGCGGCGCTCCTCGTGAATACGGATGCCGCTTTCCACCGCCGACGCCATCAGGGACAGGACTCCTTGTCCCACCAGCAGCCATGCCGCTCCCACGGCGTCCAGCAGCACCGCCGACAGGGGCAGCATCATCACCCGCAGAACGGGGTACAGGGTGGAGGCCACGGCGTAGCCCTTCTGCTCCGCCCCCTCCGGCAGCAGCATGGGGAAAATGCTGTTGTACGCCAGCTCGTCAAAGGCTCTGAGGGACGCCAGCACCAGGGAAAAGGCCAGGTAGCCCACATAGGAGAACGTGCCCCGCAGAAGATACGCCCCCAGCAGCAGATACATGACGCCGTTGAGCATGTCGCCGCCTATCAGGAAGGGCTTGCGGGGCATCCGGTCCATCCACGGGGCAATGAACAGGGGCAGCAGAAAGCCCGGGATCAGCTCCGTCGCCAGCACCAGCGCCGAGGCCAGGGTGCTGCCGGTCTCGTCGAACACCAAAAACGACATGGCAAAGCCGCCGGCGATGCCGCCTACGGCGCCCAGTCCGCTGGCGGCGATCAGCAGGGTAAAATTCCGTGTCCAGAGTCTGTTTTTCATTGTTTCTCACCTCGGGAATATCATAGCACACTGGTAAGACGATGAAAACGGGGTATATATGGGAAAGTTTTCCCTGTCAATCCCTATTCAATCGGTAGATTCGGAAGTTTGATAGGAAAGTCCCGCAGAAGCTCATAGGCCTGCTTATACTGCCGCCCGGCGGTGAGCCACTCCAGTACCCGGGGCAGGTGAAAGGCCGCGTATCCGATGGGCAGCTCCCGGCGGCAGCGGTTGAATACGTCCATCAGCGCCGCGCCGTAATCCGGGTCCCGCAGATAGCCGGGGTTTTCCAGCCTGCGCCGCACCAGCCCGCAGATCCCCATGCACAGAGCCCGGTCCGGATACTCCTCCGGGGCCGTCTCCGCCCGGTCCAGGGCGTCCAGAGCCTCCCGGGGCCGGCCTAGCCCCTCGCAGCACACCGCCAGCTTGTGCAGCTCCATGACCCGGGGGTGCTCCAGGGCGGCAAAATAGCCGTAGGCCTCCTGATACCGGCCGCACTCCACCTGGGAGGCCGCCCGGTTATAGGCCATGCTCCGCAGATCATCCTGCCGGCCCAGAGCACGGGCCATACGCTCCGCCGCCTGATAATGCGTCTCCATGCCATTAAGGTCCAACTGGTTGCAGCAGAGACTCCCCATGAACATCCGGCACTCCAGCATCAGCCGCACCCGGCCGTCCCGGGCCGCCAGGTCATAGCCCTGCTGCAGCAGAGCCATGGCACCGGTATAGTCGCTGCCCTGCTCATACCCGGCGATACCGGCCATGAGATAGCAATACGCCTCCGGCAGCAGCCGCACCGCCTCCACATCCCGGTCCTGCACCACCCGCAGAATGGCCAGCTGACGCCGGTCCAGATACGGCTCCAGGGCCGGTGGGATCTCCGTGGGGTCGTTCCGGTCCATGGCGTCCAGCACCAGGCCGTCCGCCGCCAGGGGGCTGGACAGAAGCCGGTCCAGGGCGTGCGCGAATATCTCCCGGCTGTCCCGGAAGCCCTCCTTATCCCCGTCCAGCAGGCATTCATACCGGTGCTCCACCAGCCGCTCCAGCTCCGGCAGGCTCTCCCCGTACCAGGGCAGTTCCAGCCTCCGGAACAGCAGCTCCAGCAGCTCCGGGGCCGCCTGCACCTGTCCCTGTTCGATTTTGGACAGATACGACGCCGCGCAGATGTCCCGGCACAGGCCCTCCTGGCTCCAGCCGCGCTTGAGCCGCTGCTGGCGCAGCCGCAGGCCCACCGCCGCCGCACCGGCGGAATAGGGTTCCTTCATATGCATCCCCTCCCCTTTTTGCATCCGTTTTGTATCAGTGTAACACAGACGGAGGCATTTGGGAATAAGCAAACTCCCTCCGCCGCTGGCGGAGGGAGTTTATATGCGGTTGTCAGCAGAGCTTGGCGCCGGCGGGGATGGAGTCGTCCAGCAGCAGCAGGTGCAGCTTCTCCTGGCCCTTTTCCTTGTGGACGGCGGAGATCAGCATGCCGCAGCTGGGGATGCCCATCATCTTCCGGGGGGGCAGGTTCAGAATGGCCACGGCAGTTTTGCCGATGAGCTGCTCCGGCTGGTAATAGTGCCGGATGCCGGATACGATGGTGCGGTCCGTGCCGGAGCCGTCGTCCAGAGTGAACTTCAGCAGCTTGTCGGACTTCTTCACAGGCTCGCAGGCCTTGATCTTCACGGCCCGGAAATCGGACCGGCAGAAGGTATCGAAGTCCACCTGCTCCTGGGTATAGGGCTCCAGCTCCAGGGCGGGCAGGGCCGCCTTGCGCTGGGCCTCCTGGATGGCGTTGAGCTCGGCCAGGGCCTTCTCGGCGTCGACGCGGGGGAACAGGGCCTCGCCCTTGTGAACGGTGACGTCCGGGCGCAGGCTGCCCCACACGTTGGCCTTTTCCCAGGTGCGGCAGCACGGGCAGGCACCGATCTGGTCAAAGATCTTTTCGGCGCTGTCGGGAATGAAGGGAGTCAGCAGCACGGCGCAGATGCGGACGGTCTCCAGCAGGTTATACATAACCGTGGCCAGGCGGGCCCGGTTGGCGGGGTCCTTGGCCAGGGTCCAGGGGGCGTTTTCGTCGATATACTTGTTGGCCCGCTGGATGGTCTTGAACACCTGCTCCAGGGCGTTCTGGAACTGGAAGTGCTCCATCTCCGCCTCATAGCGGTCCCGCAGGGTGGAGACCATCTGCTTCAGATCGTCGTCGGCGTCGGTATCCAGGCGCTCGGTGGGCAGGGTGCCGCCGAAGTATTTCTCCACCATGGCGGTGGTGCGGCTGACCAGGTTGCCCAGGTCGTTGGCCAGATCCATGTTGATGGTCTGGATCAGCAGCTCGTTGGAGAAATTGCCGTCGGAGCCGAAGGGGAAGGTCCGCAGCAGGAAGAAGCGCAGGGCGTCCACGCCGAACTTCTCCGCCAGGACATAGGGATCCACCACGTTGCCCTTGGACTTGGACATCTTGCCGCCGTCCATCACCAGCCAGCCATGGCCGTAAACGTGCTTGGGCAGGGGCATATCCATGCTCATGAGCATGGCGGGCCAGATGATGGAGTGGAAGCGGACGATCTCCTTGCCCACAAAGTGGACGTCGGCGGGCCAATACTTGTCGTAATCGTGATATCGGTCGTTCATAAAGCCCAGGGCGGTGGTGTAGTTGAACAGAGCGTCCACCCAGACGTATACCACATGGCCCGGGTCAAAGTCCACGGGGATGCCCCAGGAAAAGCTGGTGCGGCTGACGCACAGGTCCTCCAGGCCGGGCTTGATGAAGTTGTTGACCATCTCGTTGACCCGGGAGCGGGGCTGTAGGAAGTCGGTGTCCTCCAGCAGGTGGCGGACCCGGTCGGCGTACTTGCTCAGGCGGAAGAAATAGGCCTCCTCCTCGGCGTCCATGACCTCCCGGCCGCAGTCGGGGCACTTGCCGTCCACCAGCTGGCTCTCGGTCCAGAAGCTCTCGCAGGGCTTGCAGTATTTGCCCTTATAGGTGCCCTTGTAGATGTCGCCCTTTTCGTACATCTTGCGGAAGATCTTCTGGATGGAGGCACAGTGGTAATCATCGGTGGTGCGGATGAAGCGGTCGTTGGAGATGTTCATCAGCTTCCACAGGTCCAGGATGCCCTGGGGACCCTCCACGATGTTGTCCAGGAACTCCTTGGGGGTCTTTCCAGCGGCCTTGGCCTTGTCCTCGATCTTCTGGCCGTGCTCATCGGTGCCCGTCAGAAACAGCACGTCGCAGCCGGTGAGCCGCTTGTAGCGGGCCATGGCGTCGGTGGCCACGGTGCAGTAGGTGTGGCCGATGTGCAGCTTGTCCGAGGGGTAGTAAATGGGTGTGGTGATATAGAATTTCTGCTTTTCCATGGGGATCTATCTCCTTTTCCGCCGCTCCGAATGGAAGAGCGGCTTAATATTTTGGCGTTTTTCCGGCGGCCGGGCAAACAAAAAACGCCCCCGGCTGACTGCCAAGGGCGATGCAGCGCACCGCGGTACCACCTTGCTTCGCCGCGCTCCCCCAGGAGGCGGCCTCATGGGACGCCGACACGTCCCCGCGCTGTAACGGGCACACCCGGTCCGGCTTCACGCGCCTGCGCTGGGCCGGACGGCTCCGGGGCCATGTTCGCCGGGTCCCCCGTGTCCGCTTTCACCTTGCCGGACTCTCTTGTGACGGAGGCTGAACCGGGTACTCTTCCCATCCACGCCGATTTATCCCTATCTTATCCCCGGCGGCGGGGTTTGTCAATGATTTTCTTGGATTATGGCCCGGTTTGTGGTATGATACAGAAAAAAACGAAGGGAGAGCGCCATGAAGCTGGTAAGCTGGAACGTCAACGGCCTGCGGTCATGCCTGACCAAGGGCTTTCTGGAATATGTGAAAAATGAGGACCCGGACGTGATATGCCTGCAGGAGACCAAGCTGCAGCCGGAGCAGGCGGTATTTGAGCTGGAGGGCTATCACCGGTATTTTTACTCCGCCGAGAAGAAGGGCTATTCCGGCACGGCGGTGCTGACCAAGGAGGAGCCGCTTTCGGTGGTATTCGGCTTCGGCGATGACATCCACCGCCACGAGGGCCGGGTCATCACCGCGGAATACCCGGATTTCTATCTGGTGTGCTGCTATACTCCCAACAGCCAGGACGGGCTGAAGCGGCTGGATTACCGGATGCAGTGGGAGGATGACCTGCGGGCCTATCTGATGGAGCTGGACCGGACAAAGCCCGTGGTATACTGCGGCGACCTGAACGTGGCCCACCAGGAGATGGACCTGAAAAACCCCAAGACCAACCGAATGAACCCGGGCTTCACCGACCAGGAGCGGGAGAAGATGAACGCCCTGCTGGCCTCGGGCTTTGCCGACACCTTCCGGACCCTGCACCCGGAGGAGATCACCTATTCCTGGTGGAGCTACCGCTTCCACGCCCGGGAGAAGAACGTGGGGTGGCGCATCGACTATTTCATCGTGTCCCGGCGTCTGCTGCCCCGGGTGACAGGCGCCGCCATCCGCACGGAGGTGTACGGCAGCGACCACTGCCCGGTGGTTCTGGAAATTTCCTGAAAAAACACTTGACTGTCAAGTCCCTTTACCCCTTATACTGCGGATAAAAGGAGGGCAACGCCATGCATATCAAGGACGTAGAGCAGCGCACCGGGCTGTCCCGGGCCAACATCCGATACTATGAACAGGAGGGGCTGGTGCATCCGGCCCGGCGGAAAAACGGCTATCGGGACTACAGCCCTGATGACCTGGAGACCCTGCTGCGCATCCGCCTGCTGCGGCGGCTGGACGTGCCCATTGAGGAGATCCGATCCATGCAGGCCGGGAAGCTGTCCCTGTCCGAGGCCCTGTCCCAGCGGCTGGCGGCCCTGCGCCGCCGGGAGGAGCAAGCCCGGACGGATCAGTCCGTGTGCCGGGCCATGCAGGCCGACCACGCCTGCTATGACACCCTGGACGCGGAAAAATACTGGCGGCTTCTGTACACGCCGCCCCAGGCGGCCGTTGCCGCAGCCCGGACGGACCGTCAGGATCCCTGCCCCTGGCGGCGGTTTCTGGCCCGGGGGCTGGATATGCTTCTGTGCTCCTCCGCCGTGGCCCTGGCGCTGATGCTGGGGCGGATCGCGCCCCAGACCCCGGGGTTCTCCCTGCTGACCTATGTGGGAAGCCTGCTGCTGATGCTGGGGGTGGAGCCGGTGCTGCTGCACCTGTGGGGCGTCACGCCGGGCAAGCTGCTGCTGGGGCTGACGGTAGAACAGCCGGACGGCCGCCGCCCCACCTGGGGCCAGGCCTACGCCTACACGGCCATGGCTGTGGTATACGGGATCGCCCTGTACATTCCCGTTCTGCGGCTGTGGCGGCTGCGCAGGAGCTATCTGGACTGCCGGGACGGCCTGGAAATGCCCTGGGAGGGAGAGCTCCTGTGCCAGAGCCGGGACATTCCCTGGTGGCGGTGGGCGCTGCTTCCCGCAGCCTGGGGGCTGGTGATCCTGGCCATAATCGGCGGCAGCAACATTCTTCTGATGCCTGCTAACAGCGGGCGGCTGACGGTGGAGGAGTTTGCGGAAAACTTCAACCAGATGGCCCAGGTCACGGATTCTCCCCTGCGGCTACACTCCAATGGCGCATGGGTGCGGGATTCGTTCCGGGGATATGCAGCCACCCTGGAAAACGCCTTTCCAAGCCGCCTGAAATATGAGACAGACGCCAACGGATACCTGACCGCCGTGAGGTTCCGGTGCTCCTATACCGCCCAGGGCGGCGGGGACCCGTCCTCCGCCCCGGACTTCGTCTATGCCAGCACTGCCTTTATCCAGCCGCTTCTATTGGCCATGCTGGCCAGCCAGGACGCCTCTGCCCAGGATATGGCGGCGCTGGTCAACGACCGCTGGGACCAGGGCTTTGTGTTTGAGACGGAGGACGCCCGCACCTCCGTCACCGTCACCTGCTATGGCTATGTGGTGGACCGCAGCACCGGCATGCTGATTTCCCACGACGCCTCCTGCGGCTTCACCGCCGCCTTTGACATCGTGTGGAACTGAACAGGAAAAAAGGCAGCCGCCCGGGCCGGGCGGCTGCCTTTATAACGCTTGAGGGATTTCGATCAATACACCCGGGCAGGCTCCTCGCCGTTGAGGACACGCAGAGCGCCCTGGGCCAGGGCCAGCAGCTCATCCTCGCCGGGATACACGGTGATGGGGGCGATCCAGCCCACCATATCGGTGATGGCGTCCACGGTCTCCTGACCGTAGGCAATGCCGCCGGTGAGAATGATCTGGTCCACCTTGCCCTTCATGACGGCGGCCATTGCGCCCACTTCCTTGCCGATCTGATAGTGGAATGCCTCCACGGTGGCGGCAATCTCCTTGTCGCCCTCGGCGGCGGCCTTCAGCAGGTCGCGCATGTCGTTGGAGCCGGTGTAGGCCACCAGGCCGCCGTGGCCGGCCAGCATCTTGCGGACCTCGCCGGCGGTGTACTTGCCGCTGAAGCACAGGCTCACCAGCTGACCGGTGGGCAGGCTGCCGGACCGCTCGGGGGAGAAGGGGCCGTCGCCGTCCAGGGCATTCTGGGTATCCACCACGCTGCCGTGGACGTGGGCGCCGATGGAGCAGCCGCCGCCCATGTGGCAGACGATAAGGTTCAGGTCCTCATACTTTCTGCCGTGCTCCTTGGCATAGCGCTTGGCAACGGCCTTCTGGTTCAGGGCGTGGAAAATGCTGGTGCGATGGAACAGGGGATGGCCGGCATAGCGGGCCACGTCGGACAGCTCATCCACCACCACGGGGTCCACGATGAAGGAGGGGATGCCCAGCTGGTCGCCGATCTCCCGGGCGATGATGCCGCCCAGGTTGGAGGCGTGCTGTCCCTGAACGCCCACGGTGCAGTCGCGGACCAGACGGTCGCTGACGGCGTAGGTGCCGCCCCGGATAGGAGCCAGCAGGCCGCCGCGGCCGGAGACGGCGGACAGGGTCTTCACATCGAATCCCTGATCCTCCAGGGCCTTCATCACCAGCTTGCGCCGCCAGTCCTTCTGGGCGGGGATGGAGTCAAACTTTTCGAGTTCCTCGGCGCTGTGGCGCAGAGTCTTGTCAAAGAGCAGGTTCTCGTCCTCATAGACGCCGATTTTGGTGGACGTGGAGCCCGGGTTGACGACCAGAATTCTGTAAGACATGGGAATTTTCCTCCTGTTATTTTTTTGAATTGTTCCGTAAAAAGCAGCCTGATAACGACTTTACTATATTATACAACAGTCGGTCAAGCCGTGTAAACTACTTTTTCTACTATAAGGAAACAATTTCGAAAAAATGTTAAATTTTTGCCGTTCTTTTTTGGTCCGGCGGCATCACATAAAAAAAGAACGCCCGCAGGCGTTCTTTTTTTGTATTCGTTTACCGCTTGTCGCGGTCGTAGGACACCACCACGCGGCGGTTGGGCTCGGTGCCGATGGAGTAGGTGTTCACACCGGGGACATCCTGCAGGGCGGCGTGGATCACATGGCGCTCATAGGCGTTCATGGGCTCCAGGGTGACGCTGCGGCGATACTTGGTGACCTTTCCGGCCACCTTGCGGGCCAGGGACTCCAGGCTCTGCTCGCGCTTGGCCCGGTAGTTCTCGGCGTCCACATGGACGCGGATGCGCTTTTCCCGGCCGGAATTGACGGCATAGTTGGTCAGCTGCTGGATGGCGTCCAGGGTCTCGCCCCGGCGGCCGATGAGCTGGCCCAGCTTCTGGCCCTCCAGCACCACGCTGTAGCGGCCCTTCTCCGTCTCGGTGACCTTCACCTGGGCAGGGCTGTCCATATGCTCCAGCAGGCCCGTCAGGAACTCGGTGATGCGGCGGGCGTTGTCGTCCTGGCAGAGCTCCTGAGCCGGGGCGGCAGGGGTCTCCGCAGCCTTGGGGGCTTCGGGAGCCTTGGGAGCGGCCTTGGGTGCCTCGGCCTTCTGGGGCTTGGGCTGCTGGGGTTTGGGTTCGGGCTTCTTTTCGGGTTTCTTCTCCGGCTGGACCGGGGCGGCGGGAGCCTCGGGCTCCTGCTGACCATAGGTCACGCGGACCCGGGCAGGGCTGCTGCCGATGCCCAGAAAGCCGCTCTTGGCCCGCTCCAAAATCTCAACAGAGACATCGTCGCGGTCCATCTGCAGCTGCTGGAGCGCTTTGCGGATGGCTTCCTCCTCGGTCTTGCCCGTTACGTCAATATAACTCATAGACAAAACTCCTTAGTCATCATTAGTCATCGTAATGGCTCTTGTCATAGGCGCGGCCCCTGGCATAGGGACGCTGGCCCACGCGGCCGTTTTCGTTGCTTCCGGCAGACTTTTTCTTGTCGCCGGAGGGCTTTTTCTTCCCCTGCTGATTCTGGGGCTTCTTGCCGCCGTTGGCCAGCTGCTGCTGGGCCATCAGCTCCTTCTGGCGCTGATACTTGGCATAGCGCTTTTCCCGGGCGGCCTTCTCCTTCTCCGTCTCCTCGCGGTCCAGAATCTTGTTGAAATACTCGTTCAGGGTGACCTCCTGGATCAGGGAGAACGCGGAGTTGGCAATCCAGTAGATGCACAGAGCGGAGGGCAGGATATAGCCCATCCACAGGGTCATCAGGGGCATCATGTACATCATGGTCTTGGTGGACCCATTGGGGGCAGAGCCATTGGTGCGCATGGTGATGAAGCTCATGGCGAACTGGATGCCGGCGGAGATGATGGGCAGCAGAATGGCGCCCCACACGGGCCAGCCGCCGCCGGGGAACTGGCTGAACAGGTCGCTGGGCCGGTTGGCCAGTTCAATGTGCAGGAAGCTATAGTTCAGGTCGATGAGGCCGTCGAACTTTCCGGCAAACTCCGCCCAATGCTCATGGATGAACTTGGCCAGATAGATCTGTTCATAGGCCTGGCTGCCGTCGGCCACGGTGAAGCCCAGGCTTCCGGCCAGAGTGGTGATCTCGGCGATCACCGTCTCGGACAGGCCCATGAAGTACCGCATGGGCACGCGGATGATGTAGTACAGGGCGATCAGGATGGGGAAGGGAATGAAGGACCACAGGCAGCCGGACATGGGGTTGATGCCTTCCTTGGCATACAGCTCCGCCATGGCCTCCTGCTGCTTCTGCTGGTTGTTGGCATAGCGGGTCTTGATGTCGTTGAGCTTGCCCTGCATGCGGTTCATGCGCAGCATGCTCTTCTTGCTCTTGAGCTGGAAGGGCAGCAGCACCAACTTCACCACCAGGGTAAACAGGATCAGGGCCACGCCATAGGACCCGGTCCAGCTGTAGAACAGCCGGGTCAGGAAGGCAAAGGGAACGCAGATATAATATCCGAGCGTTGCAAACATGGGGTAGTTACCTCCGTTTTTTGTTGGGTGGGAAAAACGAGGTTTTCAGGGAACAGGATCATACCCGCCTTTGTGAAAGGGATTGCATCGCAGAAAGCGCCGCAGCGCCATAAAGCCGCCCCGCAGCGGCCCGTATTTCTCCACGGCCTGCAGGGCGTATTCCGAGCAGGTGGGGATATACCGGCAGCGGGGCGGAAACAGCGGCGACACGGACGCCTGATAAAACCGGATGACCCGCAGGATGGCCCGCTTCATGACGGGTCCTCCCGCAGCAGATTCAATTGCCTCAGAAGGCGCAGATAGGTGCTTTCCAGCTTTTGATAGCCGGTTTCCACGGCCCGGACCCGGGCCACCACGATGATGTCGTATCCCGGGACCATTTTCGGCTTATTCAGCCGGTAAATCTCCCGGATGCGCCTTCTCACCCGGTTGCGGACCACGGCGCCGCCCAGCTTCGTGCTGACGGAGACCCCCAGGCGGCTCAGCCCCCGGCGGTTCCGCTGGCAATAGATCACCAGCTGCGGCGACACCGCCGACTTCCCCTTGCGGTAGATCCGGCGGAATTCGTAGTTCTCTTTTACCGTGACGGCAGGATTCATGAAAACAAGCACCTTCTCCGCCGGTGCGGCGGCTGAAATGAGCATAGGCCAAAAGGGACGGCAGTTTTCCCTTCCACCGTCCCTGGTCTATCCTTTATGCGCGATGCACTTTCCGCGACCTCAATGGGTCAGGCGAGCGCGGCCCTTGGCGCGGCGGCGGGCCAGAACCTTACGGCCGTTGCTGGTGGCCATTCTCTTGCGGAAGCCGTGCTCCTTGGAGCGCTGGCGCTTCTTGGGCTGATAGGTACGGAACATTGCATGACACCTCCATTTTGTAAAAATCCGGCGGCAGATCGAAGCTGCCGCACATACTCGACGGCGGGCGGAGGACTTGTCCCCCGCGGCCGCAGTTGACAAAGCGGATGCCGCAAAACGGCATGGTAAACATTATACAGAATCCCGGCCCCGCTGTCAACAGAAATCTGCATTTTCCACGAAAAGGGCATTTTGGACGCTTCGGGTACTCCATTCGGCCCATTTTTCGGAAAATACGCCGGAAATGGGGCGTATTTTCTTCCGGAATCTGTTTAGGGAGAAGAAAAAAATTTTATACTTAGTATTAGTATATGTGTGGACTTTCCGGCGCTGATTTGATATAATGTGAGGTGTTATTTTGCCTGAAACAGAGAGAGAAAAACGCATGATCCGCGGGAAAGGGGCGCTTTCATTGAATTCAATCGCAGACGTATGGAAAAACGTGCTGGACCGGCTGCGGTCCCAGCTGTCGGAAACCACCATCAACACCTGGTTCGACGAGGTGGAGGTGGTGACCATGGAGGACTCCGCCTTTGTGCTCCATTGCAGCAACTCCTTCAAAAAATCCACCATCGAGGCCCGGTTCATGAGCCATATCAAGGCCGCGCTGAAGGACATCTTCTCCTCCGACCTGGAGGTAAAAATTCTGGACGATCAGCAGCTTTCCGCCTATCACGGGGTGGCTCCGGACCGGCCCGGCTCCCTGCTGGAGTCCGACGCCTTCACCTTCGGCACCTATGTGGTGGGTCCCCAGAACAAGATGGCCTATGCCGCCGCCCGGGCCGTGGCCGAGAAGCCTGCGGAGCACTATAACCCCCTGTTCATCTATGGCGACTCCGGCCTGGGCAAGACCCACCTGCTGTACGCCATCGCCCACCAGGTCCGCCAGCGGCAGCCGGAGGCCCGCATCGTGTACATCAAGGGCGACGATTTCACCAACGAGCTGATCGCCTCCATCCGGGAGGGAAAGAACGCCGAATTCCGGGAGAAATACCGCCAGTCCACCCTGCTGCTGGTGGACGATATCCAGTTCATCGCCGGCAAGAAGCAGACCCAGGAGGAATTCTTCCACACCTTCAACACCCTGTACGAATCCGGGCGGCAGATCGTGCTGACCTCGGACCGTCCTCCCCGGGAGATGACCCAGCTGGAGGACCGGCTTCAGACCCGGTTCGAGTGGGGCCTGATGGTGGATGTGGCGCCGCCGGACTTTGAGACAAGGCTCGCCATCATCAAAAACAAGGCCGCCCTGCTGGGGGTACAGCTGCCGGACGATATCAGCAGCTTCATCGCCGAAAACCTCACCGCCAACGTCCGCCAGATCGAGGGGGCCCTGAACAAGCTCCTGGCCTATCGGGACCTGCTGGGCAACCAGGTGGACGGCGAGGCCGTCAGCCGTGCCGTAAAGGACATGCTGAAGAAATACAACGAGTTCGTGCCGTCGCCGGCCCTGATCATCGAGTATATCTGCCGCTATTACGACGTGGACGAGGAGCAGGTCCGGGGCCAGGGCCGGAAGCGGGACCTGATGGAGGCCCGGCAGACCGCCATGTATCTGATCCGCCGGATGACCAACCTCTCCCTCAACGACATCGGCAGGGAGTTCGGCGACCGGGACCACACCACGGTGCTGCACTCGCTGGATCAGGTGGAGAAAAAGATGCGCTCCGATCCGGCCTACGCCGAAAAGGTCAAGGAGATCACCACCAACATCAACAACAAGAAGTAACCCTCTTTCCACATTCTCTGTGGATTCCACGGGGAAAACCTGTGGAGTACCGGACCCCGGATTTTCCGGTGGAAAACTCCCACCCTCTCTCCCCACCCGGGTGTGGAGAAAGAATCCGCTGATTTCAGGCCCTCCGGCACTTTTCCACATGAATTTTCCCTACGGCGACTGTTACTAAAATAAAGATATCTTTTTGTTCTCTTTTGGAGAACGGAGTCTCTTTTCATTCTGAAAGAAAGGAACGCGTCCTTATGCTTCGATTTTCCTGTGAAAAGGCGCTGCTGCAAAGCGCCGTCAACACCACCTCCCGGGCGGTAGCCGCCAAAAGCTCCATTCCGGCCCTGGAGGGGATCCTGCTGGAGGGGGGCGATACCCTGACCCTGTCCGGCTACAACATGCAGACCGGCATCCGCACCATCGTGGACGCCCAGGTCCAGTCCCCGGGCCGCATCGTCCTCAGCGCCCGGCTGTTCGGCGAGATGATCCGGAAAATGCCGGACGATGTGATCGTGTTTGCGGCGGATGAAAATCTGTCCGTCCATCTGACCTGCGGCGACGCCAGCTTTGAGATTCTGGGCCTGTCCGCCGACGACTATCCGGAGCTGCCTGAGGTGGATGACCAGTTTTCCGTGGACATCCGACAGGGTACCCTGAAGGCCATGATCAACCAGACCAGCTTCGCCGTGTCCACCAACGAGAGCCGCCCCGTCCATACCGGCTCCCTGTTTGAGGTAGGCGACCAGGATCTGACGGTGGTGTCCGTGGACGGCTTCCGTCTGGCCCTGCGCCGGGAGCCTCTGGACCGGGCCGAGGGCGGCGCCTTCAAATTTGTGGCCCCCGGCTCCGCTCTGAACGAGGTGGAGAAAATTTGCGAGGATTCCGACGAAAAAGTCACCATTATCCAGGGCAAGCGCCACCTGCTGTTTGAGGCCGGGGCCACCCAGCTGATCTGCCGCCGCCTGGAGGGGGACTTCCTGGACTATAAAAACGCCATCCCCCGGAATAATCCCATCCGCCTGACGGTGGACACCAAGACCATGCTGGGGAGCCTGGACCGGGTCAGCGTGGTCATCAGCGAAAAGCTCAAGAGCCCGGTGCGCTGCGTGTTTGAAAATGGCCGGGTGCTGCTGTCCGCCAAAACCGGCGCCGGCGAGGCCAAGGACATCTGCCCCCTGGACGGCGACGGAAACGGCCTGGAGATCGGCTTCAACAACCGCTATCTCATGGACGCCCTGCGCTATGCCCCGGCGGACTCCGTGACCCTGGAGCTGAACACCAGCATCTCTCCGGCGGTGATCGTGCCCGCAGACGGAGAGGAGAGCTTCCTTTATATGGTGCTGCCGGTGCGGCTGAAAGCGTGATAAATATGGAAATGATTACCATTACCACGGAGTATATCAAGCTCCAGGACCTTCTGAAGCTGGCGGCCGTCACCGCCACCGGCGGCGAGGCCAAGCTGCTGATCCAGGACGGAGAGGTTCTGGTCAACGGCGAGGTGTGCACCATGCGGGGAAAGAAGCTCCGCCCCGGCGACGTGGTGGAGGCCCTGGGGCGGCGCTGCGGCGTGCAGTATGCAGATTGACCGCCTGCTGCTGGAGGGCTTCCGGAATTACGACAGCCAGCAGCTGACCTTTGATGAAAGCTGCAACGTGATCTATGGAGACAATGCCCAGGGAAAGACCAACCTGCTGGAGGCCATTGTGTATCTGTCCTGCGGCCGCAGTCCCCGGACCCATGCGGATCGGGAGCTTATTGGCTTCGGAACGGACAGGGCCAGGCTGGTGGGACAGATCCGGTCCCGGGAACGGGAATTTGAAACGGAGATTCAGCTGACCCGGGGACGGCGGCGGAAGATGACCGTTAACGGCGTGGCCGCCAAAAACGGCGGCGACCTGTCCCAGGTGCTGCACACGGTGTTTTTCTCGCCGGAGGACCTGTTTCTCATACGGGAAGGTGCGGCGGCCCGGCGGCGGTTCATGGATATGTCCCTGTGCCAGCTGCGGCCCCGGTATGCCGAGGCCCTGGCGGAATACGGGCGGCTGTATGAACACAAGACCCGCATCCTCCGGGACAGTGACGAGTATCCTCGGCTGCTGGACACCCTGCCCGACTTTGACCGGCGGCTGTGCCAGGTGGGGGCGGTGCTCATCAGCTATCGGGCCCGGTATGTCCAGGCGCTGGCGGTCCATGCCCGGCGGGCCCACTGGGAGTGCTCCGGGGAACGGGAGGAGCTGGCTCTGTCGTATCAGACCGTGAAAACCGTGGAGGACCCTTTGGGTCCGGCGGCGGACATTGCGGCGGCGCTGGCAGAGCACCAGGCACAGCATCATCAGGCGGAGCTGGCCTCCCGGCTGTGTCTGTCGGGACCCCATAAGGACGATATCGCCGTGACGGTAAACGGGCTGGAGGCCCGGCATTTCTGCTCCCAGGGCCAGGTGCGCACCGCAGCCCTGAGCCTGAAGCTGGCGGACCGGGAGATTCACAAAACCGCCATCGGAGAGTATCCGGTGATGCTGCTGGACGACGTGCTGTCGGAGCTGGACCCCCGGCGGCAGGAGTATGTGCTCAACCGCATTGCAGGCGGACAGGTGTTCATCACCTGCTGCGAAAATGACCGGCTGGATGCGCTGCTGTCCGGCCGGGTGTATCACGTTCGGGAAGGAAAGGTGCTGTGATGGGCTTTCTGCATATCGGCCAGAACGTCATGGTCAACGACCGGCGCATCATCGGCATATTCGATCTGGATATCACGTCCCAGTCCGCTCAGACCCGGCGGTTTCTGGACCAGGCGGAGCAGGAGGGCGTGGTGCTGCCGGTGTGCGACGACATTCCCAAGTCGTTTCTGGTGTGCGACCATCCGTATCACCGGCAGATCGTATATATTTCCCAGCTGAATACCCAGACGCTGGTGAAAAGAGCGGAAAAGAAGTAAAGAATTCCCTGTCATTGCCGGGAGATCGGCAGACACCTGGTTCCCGGGAATGACAGGAAAGACCCAAGGAAAGGAAAGATGACCCAATGAGCGAACTGGAAAAAGTCACCGCCGTGGACACCACCTATGACGCCTCGGAAATTCAGGTTCTGGAGGGGCTGGAGGCGGTGCGCAAGCGGCCCGGCATGTATATTGGCTCCACATCGGCCTCGGGCCTGCACCATCTGGTGTATGAGATCGTGGACAACGCCATTGACGAGGCACTGGCCGGATACTGCACCGAGATCACCGTCACCATCAACCCTGGCGACACCATCACCGTTACCGATAACGGCCGCGGCATCCCCGTGGACATCCAGAAGCAGACCGGCCGGCCGGCGCTGGAGGTGGTATACACCGTGCTCCACGCCGGCGGTAAGTTCGGCGGCGGAGGCTATAAGGTATCCGGCGGCCTCCACGGCGTGGGCGCGTCCGTGGTCAATGCCCTGTCCGAATGGCTGGAGGTGCAGGTTCAGAAGGACGGCAGAATTTACGAGATGAAGTTCTCCCGGGGCGGCATCACCCAGGAGATGAAGATTTTGGGCGACACCGATCAGACCGGCACCGCCGTTACCTTCAAGCCGGATCCGGAGATGTTCGACACCCTGGTGTATGACTATGAAACGCTGCACACCCGGATGCGGGAGCAGGCGTTCCTGAATGCGGGGCTGCGTATCACCATTACCGACGCCCGGCCCGGCCAGGAGCAAAGTGACTCCATGTGCTACGAGGGAGGCATCCGGGAATTTGTTACCTGGCTCAACCGCAACAAGACGGCGCTGCATGAGGAGGTCATCTATCTGGCGGGGGCCAAGGGCGACAGCACCGCCGAGGTGGCCCTGCAGTATAACGACAGCTATAACGAGACCCTGGTGTCCTTCGCCAACGACATCCACACCCCCGAGGGCGGCATGCACGAGACGGGCTTCAAAACGGCCCTGACCCGGGTGCTGAACGCCTATGGCATGAAATACGGCATGATCAAGGAGGGCGACAAGGTCTCCGGCGAGGACGTCCGGGAGGGCATCACCGCCGTGATCTCCGTGAAGCTGACGGAGGCCCAGTTCGAGGGACAGACCAAGGCCAAGCTGGGCAACGCCTCCATCCGCACCCTGGTGGACAGCGTGGTATCCGACCAGCTGGCCGTGTATCTGGAGGAGCACCCGGTGGTGGCCCGGACCATTCTGGACAAGGCCCTGACCGCCAACCGGGCCAGGGAGGCTGCCCGAAAGGCCCGGGAATCCATCCGCCGCAAGACCGCCCTGGGCGGGGCGGCCATGCCCGACAAGCTGCGGGACTGCAACGAAAATAACCCCGAGCTGACGGAGATCTATATCGTGGAGGGCGACTCCGCAGGCGGCTCTGCTACTCAGGGACGGGACTCCCGCTTCCAGGCCATCCTGCCTCTGTGGGGCAAGATGCTGAACGTGGAAAAGGCCCGGGCGGATAAGGTCTACGGCAACGACAAGCTCCAGCCGGTGATCACGGCCCTGGGCGCCGGGATCGGCGACGAGCTGGACCTGAACCGGCTGCGGTATCACAAGATCATCATCATGGCCGATGCCGATGTGGACGGCGCCCATATCCGGACGCTGCTGCTGACCTTCTTCTTCCGGTTCATGCGGCCCCTGATCGAGGAGGGGTATGTATACTCCGCCGTGCCCCCTCTGTATAAGCTGACCCGGGGCAAGCAGCAGCGGGTGGCCTATACCGACGAGGAGCGGGACGCCATTTCCGCCGAAATGCGCAGCGGCAACCCCAACGTGAAAATTGACATCAGCCGCTTCAAGGGCCTGGGCGAGATGAACCCCCACGAGCTGTGGGAGACCACCATGGACCCGGAAAAGCGCACCCTGCGCCGCATTACCCTGGACGACGCCGTGGCCGCCGACGCCACGTTTACGGTGCTGATGGGCGAAAAGGTGGAGCCCCGAAAGGAGTTCATCGAGAAAAACGCCAAATATGCGGTGAATCTGGATTATTGATTCAAAAATGCTTGCATTTTTGAATTTCACCATCCCCACAAGGAGAATAAAATATGAGCAAAAAACCACAGTACGACCCTGAGGAGCTGCGGTACCCGGACCAGCACATTGTGGAGCGGTCCCTGGTGCCGGAGATGGAAAAATCCTATATCGAATACGCCATGTCCGTGATCGTGGGCCGGGCCCTGCCCGACGTGCGGGACGGCCTGAAGCCCGTGCACCGGCGGATCCTCTACGCCATGTATGAGGACAACCTGACCTCGGACCGCCCCTTCAAGAAGTCCGCCACCTGCGTGGGCGACGTGCTGGGCCGGTATCACCCCCACGGCGACGCGTCCGTGTATGACGCCCTGGTCCGCCTGGCCCAGGACTTCTCCATGCGCTATATGCTGGTGGACGGGCACGGCAACTTCGGTTCCGTGGATGGCGACCCCCCTGCGGCCTACCGTTACACCGAGGCAAGGCTGGCCAAGATCGCAGGCGAAATGCTGCGGGACATCGAAAAGGACACCGTGGACTGGGACCCCAACTTCGACGAAAGCCGCAAGGAGCCCCGGGTGCTGCCCTGCCGGTTCCCCAATCTTCTGGTCAACGGCTCCTCCGGCATCGCCGTGGGTATGGCTACCAATATCCCGCCTCATAATCTGCGGGAGGTCATCGGTGCGTGCATCTGTGTGCTGGACAATCCCGACGCCACCTTGGGTGATCTGATGGAGCACGTCCAGGGTCCCGACTTCCCCACCAAGGGCATCATCATGGGCCGGGCCGGGATCCGGGCCGCCTATGCCACCGGCCGGGGCCGGGTGGTGGTTCGGGCACGCCACGAATTCGAGGAATTCGGCAACAACCGCACCCACATCATCATCACGGAGCTTCCGTATCAGGTGAACAAGCGGATGCTTATCAAGAATATGGCCGACCAGGTGGAGGACAAGCGTCTGGAGGGCATTAGCAACATTCAGGATGAGACGGACCGTAACGGTATGCGCATCGTCATCGAGCTGAAGCGGGACGCCAACCCCCAGGTGGTGCTCAATCGTCTGTTTGCCCAGACCCAGCTGCAAAGCTCCTTTGCCATCAATATGCTGGCCCTGGTCCAGAACCAGTCCCAGCCGAAAATTCTCTCCCTGCGGCACATCATCGACGAGTACCTGGCCTTCCAGGAGGAGATCATCGTCCGCCGCACCAGATACGACCTGAAGAAGGCCCAGGAGCGGGCCCATCTTCTGGAGGGTCTGCTGATTGCCCAGGACAACATTGACGAGGTCATCCATATCATCCGCACCAGCTATGACAATGCCAAGGAGAACCTGATGCAGCGCTTCGGGCTGGACGACGTCCAGGCCCAGGCCATTTTGGATATGCGTCTGAAGGCTTTGCAGGGGCTGGACCGGGAAAAGCTCCAGAACGAGTATCAGGAGCTGGAGGAGAAGATCGCCTATTACCTGCGGGTGCTGGGAGACGAGAACCTGGTGAAGGCCATCCTGAAGGAGGAGCTGCAGGCCATCTCCGACAAGTACGGCGACGACCGCAAGACAGAGATTCAGGACGTGGAGGACGAGATCGACATCGAGGACCTGATCGAGGAGGAGGAGTGCGTCTTTACCCTTACCGCCAACGGGTACATCAAGCGCACCCCCGTCAGCGAGTATGCGGCCCAGAGTAAGGGCGGCATGGGCAAGAAGGGCATCACCACCCGGGACGAGGACACCGTGGTGGACGTGTTCACCGCCTCCACCCATGACTATATTCTGTTCTTTACCGACACCGGCAAGGTGTATAAGAAGAAGGGCTATCTGATTCCCGAAAGCGGCAAGGCCGCCAAGGGCACCAACATCGTGAACATCCTGCAGGTGGAGACCGGCGAGCGGGTCCAGGCTATGCTGCACTTCCGGGAAACCGGCGACGACCAGTTGTATTTGTTCATGACCACCCGGAACGGCACCGTAAAGCGCCTGGAGGTATCGGCCCTGAAGAACCTCCGCAACAACGGCATCCGGGCCCTGACCCTGGACGAGGGCGACCGGCTCATCGACGTGTTGGAGACCCACGGCAGCGACCGGATCCTCATCGCCACCCACGACGGCCAGGCCGTCTGCTTCGACGAGACCGACGTCCGGGCCATGGGCCGCACGGCCGTGGGCGTCCGGGGCATCCGCCTGCGGGAGGGCGACTATGTGGTGGGCGCCGCCTTGGCCCAGCCCGGCAAGACGGTGCTGTCCATTACAGAGCGGGGCTTCGGCAAGCGCACCCCGGTGGAGGAATACCGCATCACCGCCCGGGGCGGCCTGGGCATCCGCAACTATATGGTCACGGAGAAAACCGGCCCCATCGTGGGCATCAAGGTGGTGGACGGTACCGAGGACCTGCTGCTGGTGACCCAGGCAGGCATCCTCATCCGCACGGCGGTGGAGAATATCCGTATTGCCGGCCGCGCCACCCAGGGCGTCATTGTCATGCGCTTTAAGGAGGAAGGCGACCGCGTCATCTCCATGGCCCTGACGGACCGGGAGCAGGACGCCGAAAAGGAGCCGAGCCATGAGTAAGAAAAAGGAGATGTACGCCCCCCTGACCCGGTGGCAGTATTTCACCAAGACGCTGTATCATGACCCCAGCAAGACCCAGGAATTTGAATATGACGGCGTGATCTATCTGAAAAGTCAGGAGCTGCAGGACATCGAGGAGCGCAACGCCCGGGTCAACTGGGTGCTGCTGCTGGTGCTGTGCGCCATGTTCCTGACGGCCATCAAGTGGCAGAACATTGTGGTCATCGCCGTGGGCATGGTGGTGATCGTGGCGGGGGAACTGTTCCGCATGAGCCGCCTGCCCAAGGATATCAAGGCCCACCTGACGGATTCCGGACGGAGGAAGCTGTGACGGAGATGAAGATCATCGCCCGCATTCGCACGGAGCTGCCGGAGAAGTTCGGCGTGCCCCGGCAGAGCGGCCTGGTGCCCCAGCTGCGGGGCCGGGTGATCTTTGAGCCGGAGTACCGGAACCCGGACGCCGTCCGGGGCCTGGAGGACTTCTCCCATATCTGGCTGATCTGGCAGTTTTCCCGGGCGGTGCGGGAGGGCTGGTCCCCAACGGTGCGGCCCCCCAGGCTGGGGGGCAACCGCCGCATGGGGGTGTTCGCCACCCGCTCCCCCTTCCGGCCCAACGCTCTGGGGCTGTCCTCCGTGCGGCTGGACCGGGTGGAGCTGGACCCGGCCCTGGGGCCGGTGCTCCATGTGTCCGGGGCGGACCTGATGGACGGGACGCCAATTTTTGACATCAAGCCCTATCTCCCCTATACCGACAGCCACCCCCAGGCCGCCGGCGGCTTTACCGACGGTCTGGCCCATGCGCCGCTGACGGTAGAGTGCTCCCCTGCCCTGCTGGAGCATATCCCGGCGGACAGCCGGGAGGGACTTCTGGGAGTGCTGGCCGGGGATCCCCGGCCCCGGTATCAGGAGGACCCCCAGCGGGTATACGGCCTGTCCTTCGCCGGGCGCAACGTGAAATTCACCGTGGACGGAGACCGTCTCACCGTGATCGCGGTGGAATAACAGGATGATTCTATGAAAACAGTTACGATCTATACCGACGGCGCGTGCTCCGGCAACCCCGGCCCCGGGGGCTGGGGGGCCATCCTGGAGTGGAACGGCGTGGAAAAGGAGCTGTCCGGCGGCGCGGCGGACACCACCAACAACCGCATGGAGCTTACCGGCGTCATCCGGGCTCTGTCCTGCCTGAAGGAGCCCTGCGTGGTGGAGCTGTACTCCGACTCCAAATACGTCATCGACGCCCTGTCCAAGGGCTGGGTGTACGGCTGGAAGAAAAAGGGCTGGATTAAAAGCGACAAAAAGCCCGCCCTGAACGTGGACCTGTGGCAGGAGCTGCTGCCCCTGGTCGCCCGGCATGAGGTGCACTATCACTGGGTCAAGGGCCACGCCTCCAACGAGAAAAACAACCGCTGCGACCAGCTGGCGGTGGCGGAGAGCAAGAAATTCTGAAAAAATCTGTGATGTTCACAAAAAGTTCACGTGGATTTCATGATTTCGCCATGTTTACAAGGTATTCTTTTACCTGTACAAAGGAACCATTCCTTATGTGATTTTCTCTCTCTCCTAACAAACACACAGAAAACTCCCTCTGCCGCTGGCGGAGGGAGTTTTCTGTGTGAAAAAAAATTCCGGTGCCGAAGCACCGGAATTTTTTGCGGTCAATTTTACCGGGTCAGGAAGAACATCAGGGCGAACAGGATGCTGATGATCCAGGTGCCCACGTTGATATCCTTGACCTTGCCGGTGAAGATCTTCACGAAAACGTAGGAGATCAGGCCGAAGGCAATACCGTAGGAAATGTTGTAGGTCAGGGGCATGAAGGCCACGGTGACAAAGCCGGTGACGGCGGCGGCGGGATCGTCCCAGTTGATGTTGCGGACGTTGGACATCATCAGAACGCCCACATAGATCAGGGCCGCGGCGCAGGCATAGGTGGGGATCAGCTGGGCCACGGGGGACAGGAACATGGCGATGAAGAACATCACGGCCGTGGCCATGGAGGCCAGACCCGTGCGGCCGCCCTCGGCCACACCGGCGGAGGACTCCACGAAGGTGGTGACGGTGGAGGTGCCGCAGACGGCGCCGGCACAGGTAGCGCAGGCATCGGCCAGCATAGCACGGTCCATGTTGGGGACGTTGCCGTCCTTATCCAGCATGTTGCCGGCGGAGCAGGCGCCGTACAGGGTGCCCAGGGTGTCGAACATATCCACCATGCAGAAGGCCAGCATCGTAGTCAGCAGCATCACCACAAAAGCGCCGGTGCCGTTGGCGGCAATGAAGGCAGAGAAGTCAAAGCCGGACTTGAACACCGCGGCGAAGGCCTGGGTGCCGAAATCACGGAAAGCGCCGAAGAAGTCGGAGGTCAGGTTGGGAGCCACGGCGGAGGCATAGAAGCCGGGAACGGTGATCAGGCCGATGGCATAGTACAGCACGGCAGCGCCCAGAATACCCCACAGCACCGCGCCGCGGACCTTCTTCTTGCTCATGGCGCCGATGGCGAACACGGCGATCAGGGTGATGAGCATGGGGAAGATGGTGGCCCAGGTCTGCTCGCCGGTGAACACGTTGAAGGAGTGCAGATTCACGCAGGTGGAGGCGTCGTTGACCACGATGCCGGCGTTCTGCAGGCCGATGAAGGCGATGAACAGGCCGATACCGGCGGAGATGGCCACCTTGACCTCATGGGGAATGGAGTCGAAGATGATCTTGCGCAGACCGGTGACGGTCAGCAGCACGAAGATGATGCCGTCGAACAGCACCAGCACCAGGGCGTTGGCATAGCTCAGGCCCAGGCCCACACACACGGTGTAGACGAAATAGGCGTTGAGGCCCATGCCGGAGGCCTGCGCCAGCGGCAGGTTAGACAGCAGGCCGATGAGCAGGGTGCCCACCACGGCGGAAATGGCGGTGGCCACGTAAATGGCCCCGTAGCTGACGCCCAGCACGTCTGTGCCGTCGCCAAAGGGGTTCGAGAACATACCGGCGTTGACCATCAGAATGTAGGCCATAGCCATGAAGGTGGTGATACCGGCCATGATCTCCGTCCGGATGGTGGAGCCTTTTTCGGTTACATGGAAGAAACGATCCATAAACTCTCTCCTTTTCTGAATTGTTTTCCACTGCGCCTTCTGGGCGCAGCAACTCAATTCTACCATTATGTACCTTTTCCCGCAACCCCTGTTTCGACAAAAGCTCCCCGCTTCTGCGAAATTTGTGACTCTTGCCGGGAAATGAGCCGGTTTTTTTGTGGAAACAGCGAGATAAAGCATCGCCTTGAACGCACCGCAGAATTCTGCTGTTCGATGAATCGAATTTTCTTGCTTTTTGGGGAATTTCTGTTATACTGAGCTTGTAACGAGTGTATATTGTTACAGAGAGAATAAGAGAAAAAGGAGAACAAATTATGCTTTTGGAAATTATCGGAGCGATTTTGTCCATGGTGGGTTCCTGGATGATCTTCAAGAAGATGGGCCGCCAGGGCTGGGAGGGCATCGTCCCCATCTACAGCACCTATGTTCTGTGCAAGGTGCTGTACGGCAACGGCTGGAAGTTCCTGCTGCTGCTGATCCCCTTCTACAACATCTATTTCGCCATCAAGATGATGGTGGACCTGGCCAAGGCCTTCAACCAGGGCGTGGGCTTTGCCATCGGTCTGCTGCTGCTGCCCTTCGTGTTCAACCTGATCCTGGCCTTTGGCGGGGCTCAGTATATGGACGGCAGCTTTGCCAACACCCAGCCCGACATGGTGGAGGACGTGGTCAACAAGGCCAGGGATGCCGTGTCCGGCGACCAGAACGACCGGTAAATATCAAAAAGCTCCGGCCCGACCGGAGCTTTTTGACGCTTGATCGCATAAAAAGGGGAGAGACTTGCAGCCTCTCCCCTTTTTATGCGATTCCTTACTTCCCGAAGTACCGGTTCAGCAGACCCTCAAAGGCCTTGCCGTGTCTCGCCTCGTCCCGGGCCATCTCGTGGACGGTGTCGTGGATGGCGTCCAGGTTGTACTTCTTGGCCAGCTTGGCCAGCTCGAACTTACCGGCGGTGGCGCCGTTCTCGGCGTCCACGCGCATCTGCAGGTTCTTCTTGGTGGAGTCGGTGACTACCTCGCCCAGCAGCTCGGCGAACTTGGCAGCGTGCTCGGCCTCCTCCAGGCCGGCCTTCTCCCAGTACATACCGATCTCGGGATAGCCTTCGCGATGGGCCACACGGGCCATAGCCAGGTACATACCCACCTCGCTGCACTCGCCCTCGAAGTTGGCGCGCAGACCGGCAATGATCTCCTCGCGGACCTCGGCGGGAACGTCCTCGCCAAAGACCTTACCCACGCCTACCACGTGCTCGGCAGCCCAGGTCTTCTCCTCGGCCTGCAGGGTGAACTTCTCACCGCTGACGTGGCACACCGGGCACTCGGCCGGGGGATTCTCGCCTTCATGAACGTAACCGCAAACAGGACAGACCCACTTTTTCATAGTAAATTTCCTCCATTTTATTCAGCATTTATTGGTTTTGGGAACCGCTGGCTCCCTCATTGACTGAATGCAGTATAACACGGATGGAGTCGTTCTATAAGTTGCAATTGCAACAAACGGTAAAATTTTCCCGAAGGATTTTTACGCCTGGGGAGGATCGCTCTCCAGCAGCGTCTTGGCGCTGGCCGCCAGGCCCGCCAGACCCTGGATTTCGCTGGGGATGATGATCTTGGTGGCCTTGCCGTCGGCCATTTTCTGCAGGGCCTCCAGGCTCTTGAGCTTGATGACCTGGTCGTTGGGGGCGTTTTCGTTGAGCATCCGCATGGCGTCGGCCAGGGCCTGCTGCACCTTCATGATGGAGGTGGCCTCGGCCTCGGCGGCCATGATCCGGGCCTGCTTGGCGGCGTCGGCCTTCAGAATGGCGGACTGCTTCTCGCCTTCGGCCACCAGGATCTTGCTGGCCTTTTCGCCCTCGGCCTGCAGGATGGACTCCCGGCGTTCCCGCTCGGCCTTCATCTGCTTCTCCATGGCGTTCTGAATCTCCCGGGGCGGCAGAATGTTCTTCAGCTCCACCCGGTTGACCTTGATGCCCCAGGGGTCCGTGGCCTCGTCCAGGATGGCCCGCATCTTGGCGTTGATGGTGTCGCGGGAGGTCAGGCTCTGGTCCAGTTCCAGCTCACCGATGATGTTGCGCAGGGTGGTGGCGGTGAGGTTCTCAATGGCGTTCATGGGATACTCCACGCCGTAGGTATACAGCTTGGGGTCGGTGATCTGGAAATAGATCACGGTGTCGATCTGCATGGTGACGTTGTCCTTGGTGATCACCGGCTGGGGGTCGAAGTCCGCCACCTGCTCCTTCAGGCTGACCTTCTTCACCACCCGCTCGATGAACGGGACCTTCAGATGCAGGCCCACGCCCCACACGGAGTGGAAAGCGCCCAGCCGCTCCACCACATAGGCCTTGGACTGCTGCACCACATAGATGTTCCGGACGATAACGATCAGCACCAGCACCACCAGAATGGCGATGGCCACTGCGCCGGGGATAGAGATGTTGCTTGGCATGTGATTTTCCTCCTGTTTTTAATATAAGTAGTGTTTACGGACTTACACGGGTTCCACGAACAGGCGCACGCCCTCCATGCGGACGATCTTCACCTGCGCGTTGCGGGGGATGGGCTGGCCGCTTTCGCTGCGGGCGGTCCAGGTCATGCCGCCCACATACACCGCCCCGGTGGGCACGGCGTTGTCGATGTTCTCCGTGACCCGGGCGGTCTGGCCCAGCACGCGGTCGGCGTTGGTGGCGGTAACGTCCTTGTGCAGCAGCTTCTTCACCAGGGGCCGGGTGGCCGCCAGGCACACGATGGACACCACGAAGAACAGGGCCAGCTGCAGCCAGATGGGACCGCCGCAGATGGCGGCAATCAGCCCCGCCACGGAGCCGACTACGAACCAGATGGACGTCAGCCCCACGGTGATGGCTTCCACCACGCCGAAGATCACCATGGCGGCGATCCAGATCAGCGTCATCATATCGGTGCTTCCTCCTTTCAGACACAGCCCAAGCACCAGGGCCAGAGCCAGGGTTACGGCCACTGCGCCGATGCCCAGCCACTTCTCCCGGGGGGCCAGATTGGCGAAAAACGCGGACAGCGCCGTTTTCAGGGTTTTCTCCGGCAGCGGGGCCTTGGGCACGTCCTGCACCGGAGCCTCCCGGGGCACCTCCTGGGAAAACAGCTCATCCAGGGACACCTGATACCGGTTGCAGATATAGAGGATCTTCTCAATCTCCGGATATCCCCGGCAGGACTCCCATTTGCTGACCGCCTGCCGGGACACCTTCAGCTCCGCTGCGAACTGCTCCTGAGTCAGTCCCGCCCGGCGGCGTACCTCCTGTAACCGTTCTCCAAAGGCCATGGCCCCGTCCCTCCGTTTCTCACTGGCCCCATCCTACCGGAAACGGGCCGCTTTGTCTACCAACCTCCGTTTGCACCCGGGAAAAAACTGGAATTTTCTGCGCAACCTCAGGTTGTCATGGTTTTAGTATACTATATTTTCGCCTCCCGCGCCACAACATTTTGAAAAAATACACGTTTTTTACAGAGCTGCCTGTTTTCCTTGACAAATACCGTCTTCCCTTGTATACTGTAGCCATCTGAACAGAAAGGTGGTGCCCAGCATGAAGAACAATACCGTCATTATCGTGTCGGGGACCATCGTGCACCTGTAACGCGCCTGCCAGAAGATAGGGCGGGCCCCTTGCGGCTGTGTCGGCGTCCTCGGAAGGAGGGCGCTTTTTTCGTGCCCGGAATTTGGAAAAGAGAGAAGAATGAGAGAGGAAGTGTTTTTGCCTTCATGGAAACCACCCGAAAATTATCCCGGCGGGAGAAACTGTCTCTCATCGGGAAATATCTGCGCCCCTGCTGGGGGCACTTTGCGGCGGCGCTGCTGTGCGCGTGCCTGGCCATGGTGTTCAACGCCCTGACGCCCCAGATCATCCGCCTGACCGTGGACTCCATCCTGGGGCCCGAAACGCCCAAATTGCCCGGGTTCCTGATGTCCTGGCTGAACTGGGCGGCTCTGGAGGCCCAGCCCCTGCGGGCCCTGTGGTGGGCCGCTGCCGCCGTCCTGCTGACGGCCCTGCTGCGGGGCGTGTGCAGCTATGGCCAGCGGCTCCAGCTGGCCCGGGGCTCCGAGAGCTACGTCAAGGGCATCCGGGACGATCTGTACCGCCACATTCAGTATCTGCCCTTCGCCTGGCACAAAAATAACCCCACCGGCGACATCATCCAGCGCTGCACCTCCGACGTGGATGTGATCCGCCAGTTCGTGTGCAACCAGCTGGTGGAGGTGGTGCGCACGGTGTTCCTGATCGTGCTGTACCTGTGCATCATGTTCACCATGAACCTGCGCCTGTCCCTGATCTCGGCGCTGTTTATCCCCATTGTGGGCCTGTCCTCCGGTGTGTTCTACAAGAAGATCTCCGGCCGGTTCCAGGCCGCCGACGAGGCGGAGGGCGACCTGACCACCTGCGCCCAGGAGAACCTCACCGCCGTCCGGGTGGTCCGGGCCTTCGGCCGGGAGCGGTATGAGGAGGAGAAGTTCAACGGGAAAAATCAGCGCTTCTCCCAGCTGTGGATCAGACTGGGAAAGCTCCTGTCCGTATACTGGGCCTCCGGCACCCTGCTGACCTGCCTGCAGGTGATGGTCATCGTGGTGGCCGGCGCCTGCGAATGCGTGGCCGGGCGGATGACCCTGGGCTCCTTTGTGGCCTTCGTCACCTATAACGAGGCCCTGGCCTGGCCCGTTCGTTCCCTGGGCCGGGTGCTGTCCGATATGAGCAAGGCCGGGGTGTCCATGGACCGCGTGGGCTATATCCTCAACGCCCGGGAGGAGCGGGACCTGCCCGACGCCGTGGACGCCGTAAACGGCGACATCGTCTTTGACCACGTCAGCTTTGCCTACGACGGCCAGCCGGTGCTGGAGGACGTGTCCTTCACCATCCACCAAGGGGAGACCTTCGCCATCCTGGGGGGCACCGGCTCCGGCAAGAGCACCCTGGTGCACCTGCTGGACCGGCTGTATGACCTGCCGGAGGGCGGCGGCTCCATCACCATCGGCGGGGTGGACATCCGCCGCATGAAGCAGGAATCCCTGCGCCGCCAGATCGGCCTGGTGCTCCAGGAGCCTTTCCTGTTCTCCCAGACCGTGGGGGAAAACATCTGCGCCGTGCGGCCGGACGCCGGGGACGAGGCCATGCGCCGGGCCGCCGCCGTGGCCTGCGTGGACGAGGCCATCTCCGCCTTCCCCCAGGGGTACGACACCGTGGTGGGCGAGCGGGGCGTCACCCTGTCCGGCGGCCAGAAGCAGCGGGTGGCCATCGCCCGGATGCTGATGCAGCAGGCCCCCATTATGGTGTTTGACGACTCCCTGTCCGCCGTGGACGCCGAAACCGACGCCAAAATCCGCACCGCCCTGCGGGACACCCTGCACAGCGCCACCGTGCTGCTGATCTCCCACCGGGTCACCACCCTGATGCAGGCCGACCGCATTCTGGTGCTGGACGGCGGCCGGGTGTCCGCCCTGGGCGCCCACCGGGAGCTGATTGACCGCCCCGGCATTTACCGGGATATTTACGACATCCAGATGCGCAGCGATGACCGCGCTCTGGTGGAGGAAGGAGGGAACGCCTGATGGCTGCCTTCGACGAGAAAGATTATACAAAATCCTTTGACTGGAGCATCTGGAAAAGGCTGACCCCCTTTGTGCGGCCCTTCCGCCGGGACTTTGTGGGGATGCTGGTGTTCAACGGCCTGTGCGCCCTGGTGGACGTGGCCATTCCCCTGTTCCAGCGCTACGCCATCCGGAATTTCATCCAGGCGGATTCCCTCCGGGGCATCGTACCCTTCTCCCTGGCGTATCTGCTGGTGATCGTCCTGCAGGCCCTGTCCGTGGTGGCCTTCGCCCGCAACTCCATGACCATCGAGATGAACATGGGCCGGGATATGCGCCGCTCCCTGTTCCACCATCTCCAGACCCTGTCCTTCTCCTTCTATAACGTAACCCCCGTGGGCTATCTGCTGACCCGGGTCATGAGCGATACAAACCGCATCGCCAGCATGATCGCCTGGAACATGACGGATATCCTCTGGGCCCTGTTCTATGTGCTGGGCACCTTTGCGGCCATGCTGGCCCTGAACTGGCGGCTGGCCCTGGTGGTCATCGTCATCGTGCCTGTCATGGCGGTGCTCACCGGGTATTTCCAGAACCGCATCCTCCGCTGGAACCGGAAGGTCCGGAAGCTGAACTCCCGCATCACCGGCTCCTTCAACGAGGGCATCACCGGGGCCAAGACCACCAAGACCCTGGGCACCGAGGAGCAGACCGTGGCCGCCTTCCGGGACCTGACCCGCCAGATGCACGACGCCGGCATCGGCGCGGCCCGGCTCAACGCGGTGTATATCCCGTTGGTGCTGTTTGCCAGCACCATGGCCGTGGCCATTGTGCTGCTGCGGGGCGGCTATATGGTCTCCGACCACCTGCTGGAGCTGGCCACCCTCTCCACCTTCACCACCTACGCCGTGGGCATTTTCGAGCCCATCCAGATGACCGCCGCCAACATTGCCGAGTTCATTTCCCTGCAGGCCTCCATCGAGCGGGTCATGGACCTGATGGACAAGACCCCCCAGATTCAGGACGCCCCGGAGGTCATCGAAAAGTACGGCGACGCCTTCCACCCCAAGCGGGAGAACTGGGAGCCCATCCGGGGCGAGATCGAGTTCCGGGACGTGACCTTCCGCTATCCCGACGGCGGCGGCAACGTGCTGGAGCACTTCTCCCTGCACATTCCCCAGGGGTCCACCGTGGCCATCGTGGGCGAAACCGGCGCGGGTAAGAGCACCCTGGTGAACCTGGCCTGCCGGTTCTTCGAGCCCACGGAGGGCAAGATTCTCATCGACGGCGTGGACTATCGCCAACGCAGCCAGCTGTGGCTTCACAGCAGCATCGGCTACGTGCTCCAGGACCCCCACCTGTTCTCCGGCACCGTCCGGGAGAACATCCGCTACGGGAAGCTGGATGCCACCGATGCGCAGGTGGAGGCCGCCGCCCGGGCCGTGTCCGCCGACACGGTGGTGGCCAAGCTGGAAAAGGGCTGGGACAGCGACGTGGGCGAGGGCGGCGGACGGCTCTCCACCGGCGAAAAGCAGCTGATCTCCTTTGCCCGGGCCGTGCTGGCGGACCCCCGCATCTTCGTCCTGGACGAGGCCACCTCCTCCATCGACACCCAGACCGAGCAGCTGATCCAGCAGGCCATCGACCACCTGCTCCAGGACCGCACCTCCTTCCTGATCGCCCACCGGCTCTCCACCATCCGCAAGGCGGACATGATCCTGGTGGTCCGGGACGGCCGCATCGTGGAGCAGGGCACCCACCAGGAGCTGCTGCGCCGCCATGGCTATTACCACGATCTTTACAGCAAGCAGTTCGCCGAGGAATCTGCGGCCCGCATCCTGCAATAATTACCAGAATATGGAAGCCCTGGCAGCGGCGCTGCCGGGGCTTTTTTCACCCCGTTTTCCGGGAAAGCGCTTCCCATCTGTCCCCCTGTGACGGACAGACTTTCCTTGGCTCCTATCGACCGTTTCCCGCCTGACAGGCGGATACTCCGTGAAAATTCTGACAAGCAGATTCACCCGTTTGCCAGGATTTTCACATATTTGTCCGCCTATGGAATACAGCCGTTTCCTATACCTGACATTGTTAAAACCTTGACCGCTATATTTTCATTTTGCTTCCAGTTATTTCCAAAAAAGGTTGCCAAGCCGCCGTCTTTTCGATACAATATCCTGCGAGATAGAGAAGAAGGAACCTGCAGCATGTAATGTGGGACCAAAAATCAAGGAGGTCTTTCATGAAAGTATTAGTCATCAATGCCGGCAGCTCATCCCTGAAGTATCAGCTGCTGGACCCGGAAACCGGCCATCTGCTGGCCAAAGGCCTGTGCGAGCGCATCGGCATTGACGGAAGATTCACCTATAAGCCCCAGGTGGAGGGCAAGGCCGCCGTGTCGGCGGCGGACGTCCCCATGCCCACCCATTCCGAGGCCATCCAGGCGGTGCTGTCCGCCCTGGTGGACCCGGACAACGGCGTCATCTCCTCCATGAAGGAGATCGACGCGGTGGGTCACCGGGTGGTCCACGGCGGCGAGAGCTTCGCCAGCTCCGTCCTCATCACCGACCAGGTGATGCAGGCGGTGGAGGACTGCACCCCCCTGGCGCCTCTGCATAATCCGGCCAACATCATCGGCATCGAGGCCTGCCGGGCCGTCCTGGGCCACGACGTGCCCCAGGTGGCGGTGTTCGACACCGCCTTCCACCAGACCATGCCCGAGCATGCGTATCTGTACTCCATCCCCTATGAGTATTACGAGAAGGACAAGATCCGCCGCTACGGCTTCCACGGCACCTCCCACCGCTATGTGTCCCTGCGGGCGGCGGAGCTTCTGGGCCGTGACCCAGCGGAGCTGAAGGTGGTGTCCTGCCACCTGGGCAACGGCTCTTCCCTGGCGGCAGTCAAGGGCGGCCGCTGCGTGGACACCTCCATGGGCCTGACGCCGCTGGCGGGCCTGCCTATGGGCACCCGGGCCGGTGATATGGACGTGGGCGTGGTGGAGTTCATCGCCAACAAGTACGACATGACCATTTCCGAGGCCGTGAACCTGCTGAACAAGGAATCCGGCATGCTGGGCCTGTCCGGCGTGTCCTCCGACTTCCGGGATCTGGAGCAGGCGGCGGAGAAGGACCATCACCGGGCCACCGTGGCCCTGGAGATCTTCGAGTACCGGGTCCGCAAGATGATCGCCGAGTATGCCGCCGCCATGGGCGGCGTGGACGTGGTGGTATTCACCGCCGGTGTGGGTGAAAACGCACCCGAGACCCGGGCCCACATCCTCCAGGGCCTGGAGTTCATGGGCATCACCTGCGATCCGGAGAAGAACCGCTGCCGGGGCAAGGAGCAGATCATCTCCCGGGACGGCGCCCCCGTCATCGTCATGGTGGTCCCCACCAACGAGGAGCTGATGATCGCCCAGGACACCATGGAGCTGGTCCTGGACCAGGAATAAGCCCTATTTAATTGACCATTTCGCAAAAAAACCGGGACGCCGCAGCGTCCCGGTTTTTTAACTTGTCAACAAGTCCAGCCCTGCGCAGCGGGCCGCAGAAGTCTTTACCAGCTCTGGGCCGACAGGATGACCTTCTTATAGCTGCGGCGGAAATAGAGAATCTCCGCGGCGCCGGTGATGGCCCAGGAGAAGATATACAGCAGATACAGGGAGGTGATGGTGCCCAGCCAGGCGAACACGGTGTATACCCAGATGACCCGGAACACGCAGGAGCCCAGAATAACGATCACCGTGGGGCCTACGCTTTTGCCGATGCCCCGGGAGGCGGCGATGCTGGCGTCCATCAGCGGGGACACCACATAGGAAAAGCTCATGATCCGCAGCCGCTGCATGCCTGCGTCGATGACCGCCGTCTCGTTGGCAAACAGGCCCAGGAAGCTCCGGCCGAAAAACAGCAGCAGCAGACCGCACACGGCCCCCACCCCGGCAGCGTAGCACATGCTCACCAGGTAGCTTTTGACGATGCGCTCGGTTTTGCCGGCGCCCCAGTTCCGGCTGACGAAGCTGGCGCAGCCGGTATAGAAGGCCGCCATCATGTTAAAGAGCAGGGTATCGGCGTTGGCGGCGGCGGAGCTGCCGGACACCGTGACGGCGTCGAAGGAGTTCAGGCCCACCTGGACAAACAGGTTGGCCACGGCGAAAATGGCGTTCTGCAGCCCCGTGGGGATGCCGATGGCCAGGACCCGGCGGGCCTCCTGGGGATGGACCCGGAGGCGGCGCAGCTCCAGGCGGCAGGCGTCCTTCCGCCGCAGCAGGTGCAGCACGATCAGCAGGGCCGACAGGCACTGGGCGATGACGCTGGCGATGGCCACGCCCTCGGCGGCCATGTGGCAGCGGATCACAAAGAACAGGTTCAGGACCACGTTCAGCACACCGGCAACGGACAGATACAGCAGAGGCCGCCGGGTGTCGCCCACGGCGCTCATGATGCCGTTGCCGCAGTTGTACACGGCCATGGCCGGCATACTCAGGGCGTATATCTTCAGGTAGAGGACGGCCCCATCCATCAGCTCGTCCTTGGTGTGCAGCAGGGTCAGCATGGGCCGGGCCAGCAGCACGCAGATCAGGCACAGCACCACGCCGATGGCGGCGCACAGCACAAAGGACGTGTGAACGGTTTTTTCCACCCGCTGCCTATCCCCCATGCCCAGGCCCCGGGCCACCGCCACGTTGACGCCGCTGCCCATGCCGATCAGCAGTCCCGTGAACAGCGACACCAGCAGCGTGGTGGAGCCCACGGCTCCCAGCGCCCGGTAGTCCGCGAACTTGCCGGCAATGGCCACGTCGCTGAGGTTGAACAGCACCTCCAGCACCTGGGTCAGCATCAGGGGCAGGCTGAACAGCAGCATGTTTTTCCACAGGGAGCCTTCCGTCATGTTGACGGACAGGGCGCTCTTTTTTTGCGTCGCTTCCATGAAACACACCTCTTATCCAAAATATACTGGCACGCAATTGCACAGTATAACACCACAATTTGCACAAAACAACCCCCTCAGACGCCATATTTTCCCCAGAGGAAATGGCACGTCATTGTGCACAATGTTGTGTTCCGGAGGCAGCCCCCTCTACCGGCGGAAAAAACCGGGAAAACGGCGGCAGATGGATAAAATTTTCACATTCCGGGAGAAAAGTCGCGAAAAGCCCTTGCAATCCACGGGGAAATGTGGTACAGTCCACTTCGACAATTGAATAGGGGCGGCGGGGCCTGTCCGCACTGCCGCCTGACACCATTATTTCTGGCTTGCCGCCAAGGTCGCGGCAAGGAAAAAGGAGAAAGCTATGAAGAAGAAACTATTGGCTCTTTTCCTGGCGCTGGTAATGGTCGGCGCCGTACTCCCGGGATGCGGAGACGGCAGCAAGGACCCCGGCGGACAAGGAAATAACGGCAAAACGGGCGAACCGGTCAAGGGTGGCGAGATCACCGTTGGCATCGCCCAGGACCTGGACGACAGTCTTGACCCCCACCAGACGGTGGCCGCAGGAACCAGAGAGGTCTTGTTCAACATCTTCGAGGGATTGGTGAAGCCCAATTCCGACGGCGAAATGATCCCCGCTGTGGCGGAGAAATACACGCTGTCCGAGGATGGAACCACCTATACCTTCACGCTTCGTGAGGGAGTGAAGTTCCACAACGGCCAGACAGTGACCGCAGAGGATGTTGTATATTCCATCAATCGCTGCGCCGCTGTGCCGGAGGGTCAGGAGAAGCCTCTGGTAGCGGCGTTTTCTGCTGTCAAGAGTGTCGAGGCCCTGGACGAAAAGACCGTTGCCGTTACCATCGCACAGCGGGACCTGGAGTTCATCAGCTATATGACGGCCGCCATCATCCCCGCGGACTATGAAAATCAGGACACGGCTCCGGTGGGCACCGGCCCCTTCAAGTTCGTGTCCCGGACCCCCCAGCAGGACTTCGTCATGGAGCGGTTCGAGGATTACTGGGGCGCCCCGGCGTGGCTGGACAAGGTCACCTATAAAATCTGCGAAAATGCCGACGCCCTGGTGATGAACCTGAACGGCGGGTCCATCGACCTGTGCGCCCACCTGACCTCCGCCCAGGCCTCCCAGCTGAACCAGAACTTCCAGGTGCTGGAGGGCACCATGAACCTGGTGCAGGCCATCTATCTGAACAACCAGGCCAAGCCCTTTGACAATCAGCTGGTGCGCCAGGCCCTGTGCTATGCCATCGACCGGCAGGGCATCATGGACATGGTGGCCGACGGCCACGGCACCGCCGTGGGCAGCAGCATCTATCCCGCATTCACCAAGTATTTCCTGCCGGAGCTGGTGGATAAGTATCCCCACGATGTGGCCAAGGCCAAGGAGCTGCTGGCCCAGGCCGGGTATCCCGACGGCTTCGACATGACCATCTCCGTCCCCAACAACTATCAGCCCCATATGGACACCGCCGAGGTGGTGGCCGAGCAGCTGCGGGAGGCGGGGATCAACGTGACCATCCAGCCGGTGGAATGGAGCACCTGGCTGGACACCATCTATAACGGCCGCCAGTTCCAGGCCACGGTGGTGGGCGTGGACGCCGCCAATATGACCGCCCGGGCCATGCTGGAGCGTTTTACCTCCGACTACGGCAAGAACTTCATCAACTATAATAACCCCGCCTATGACGCCCTGTTCCAGCAGGCTATCAACGCCCAGGACGAGGCCACTCAGACGGACCTGTACAAGCAGATGGAGGCCATGCTGGCGGACACCGCCGCCAACGTGTATATCCAGGACCTGTGCGACCTGGTGGCCATGCGGCAGGATCTGGGGGGACTGAAGTTCTATCCCATCTATGTGCTGGACCTGTCCACGGTCTATCTGACCCAGCGGTAACGTTATACTGAACTGAAAGAGGCGATGACCATGAAATACGCGGCCAAGAAAATCGGACTGATGCTGCTGACCATGGTCATCGTCTCTTTTCTGGCGTTTCTGGCGTTCCAGGTGATCCCCGGGGACCCGGCGGTGAAGCTGCTGGGTACCGAGGCCACCCCGGAGCGCATTGCCGCCCTGCGGGCGGAAATGGGACTGGACCGGCCGTTTTTTGAGCGGTATGTCCAGTGGGTGCTGGGGGCCCTGAAGGGGGACTTCGGCACGTCCTACAGCTATAAAATGCCGGTGTCGTCCATGCTGGCGGGGAAGCTGCCGGTGACGGGGCTTCTGACGGGGATGTCCTTTGTGCTGATTCTGGCCTTTTCCATCCCCCTGGGCATTTTCACCGCCCGCCACGCCGGAGGGCGGCTGGACCGGGCCATGACCGCCGTGAACCAGGTGCTCATGGCCATCCCGGCCTTTGTGACGGGCATCCTGCTGACCTATGTGTTCGGCCTGGTGCTGCGGTGGTTCGTGCCGGGAAACTACGTTTCTCCCGGCGACAACTTCGGCGCTAGCCTGTGGTATTTTCTGTTCCCGGCCGTGTCCATCGCCCTGCCCAGGGTGGCTATGACGGTGAAGATGCTGCGCTCGTCCATTCTGTCGGAGCTGCAGAAGGACTATGTCCGCACCTCCCACAGCCGGGGCAACAGCGACCGGGCTACCCTGTACCGCCATGTGCTGCGCAATGCCATGGGGCCGGTGGTGTCGTTTCTGGCCATGACCGTGGCGGACATTGTGGCCGGCTCCGTGGTCATCGAGCAGGTATTCTCCCTGCCGGGGCTGGGCCGGATGCTGCTGACCTCCATCGCCAACCGGGACTATCCCGTGGTGCAGGCGGTGGTGGTGATCGTGGCCTTCTGGGTGGTGCTGGTGAATCTGCTGGCGGACCTGATCAACCAGCGGCTGGACCCCCGGCTGCGGCTGACGTGACAAATCGGAAAAAGAAAGGTGGGAGCGGGCCTTGCTGCTGAACGAAAAAAAGAATCACTATCTGCGGACGGGGCTGATCCTCACCGGATTGATGGCGGCCCTGGCCCTGGTGGGCTGCGTGTGGACCCCCTATTCCCCCACGGCCATGTCCGGCAGCGAAAAATTCCTGGCCCCGTGCCTGCGGCACCTGTTCGGCACGGACAACTTCGGCCGGGACATTTTCAGCCGGGTGCTGGCCGGGGCGGGCACCACCTTCTTCATCAGCGCCGCCACCGTGTGCATCGGCGCGGCGGCGGGCACCCTGGTGGGGGCCTTTACCGGCTATTTCGGCGGCTGGCTGGACGAGGCGCTGATGCGCGTCAACGACGCGGTGACGGCGTTTCCCAGCATCCTGCTGGCCCTGGTGTTCATCTCGCTGCTGGGGTTCGGCAAGTACAACGTGATCCTGGCCCTGGGTGTCGCCTTTGTGCCCAGCTATGCCCGGGTGATCCGCAGCGAATTTGCCCGGCACCGGGAGATGAACTATGTCAAAAGCGCCCGGCTCATGGGAGCGGGGCATCTGCGCATTATGTTTCTGCATATTCTGCCCAACACCCGGCAGGTGCTCCTGCCGACGCTGGTGATCGGGTTTAACAACGCCGTGCTGGCGGAGGCCAGCATGAGCTATCTGGGCATCGGCGTGAAGCCCCCGGACGTGTCCCTGGGGTACATGCTGTCGGAGTCCCAGAGCTATATGGCCAGGGCCCCCTGGTATATGCTGACGGTGGGCGGCGTGATCGTGCTGCTGATTTTAGGCGTCAGCCTGCTGGGCGAGGGCCTGCAGCAAAAGGAATGGGGGAGGTGACGGTATGCTGGAGATCCGGGATCTGCACGTGCAGTTTCACGGGGCGGACCACGAGGCGGTGCGGGGCATCGACCTGACGGTGGGCGACGGCGAGATCGTGGGCCTGGTGGGTGAATCCGGCAGCGGCAAAACCGTCACGGCCATGATGATCTCCGGTCTGCTGCGGCCGGAGCAGGCGGCCTTCCGGGGCCAGATTCTGCTGGACGGGCGGGACCTGCTGACCAGCAGCGGCGATACCCTGCGCAGCATCCAGGGCCGGGACATCTGCGTGGTGTTCCAGGAGCCCATGAGCGCCATGGACCCCACCATGCGCATCGGACCCCAGGTGGAGGAGTGCCTGCGGGTGCACACGGACCTGCCGCCGGGAAAGCGGCGGGAGCTGGCCCTGCAGGCCCTGCGGGACGTGGACCTGCCGGAGGCGGAGGAGGTATACCGGAAGTATCCCCATGAGCTGTCCGGCGGCATGCTGCAGCGGGCCATGATCGCGGCGGCCATCCTGCCCCGGCCGAAGCTGCTGCTGGCGGACGAGCCCACCACGGCCCTGGACGTGACCATCCAGGCCCAGATACTGGAACTGCTGCGCCGCCTGAACCGGGAGCGGGGCATGTCCATTCTGTTTATTTCCCACAACCTGGCGGTGGTGCGGAAGCTGTGCACCCGGGTGGCGGTGATGGAGAAGGGACACATCGTGGAGTCCGGACCGGTGGAGGACATCTTTTTCCACCCCCAGGCCCCCTATACCCAGCGGCTGATTGCCGCCATTCCCACAAGGAGGAAGCTATGAGCCAGGACCTTGTTCTGCAGGTCCGTGACCTGAACGTGTGGTACCGGCCCTCCGGCACCATCGGCCGCAGAAAGCGCCGGCAGGTGCTCCATGACGTGAGCTTTGATCTGCACCGGGGGGAGATTCTGGGCCTGGTGGGGGAATCCGGCAGCGGCAAGACCACCCTGGCCCGGACCATTCTGGGCTTTGTGCCGGACTATACCGGCACGGTGACCCACTTCACCAAGCGGCCCCAGATGGTGTTCCAGGACCCGGCCAGCAGCCTGAACCCCAGCCGCACCGTGGGCTGGATTCTGGCCGAGCCTCTGCGCATTTACGGGAAGTACGGCAAGGAGGAGATCGCCCGCCGGGTGGAGCGGACCATGGAGCTGGTGGGCCTGGACCCGGAGTGCCGGGACCGGCTGCCCCATCAGCTGTCCGGCGGACAGCGGCAGCGGGTGTGCATCGGCGCGGCCCTGATCGTGCACCCCCAGCTGATCGTGGCCGATGAGGCCGTGTCGGCCCTGGACGTGACCATCCAGGCGCAGATTTTGCAGCTGATCGCCCGGCTGCGCCGGGAACTGGGCATTTCCTATCTGTTTATCTCCCACGACCTCAACGTGGTTTACGAAATCTGCGACCGGTGCCTGGTGATGCACCAGGGGCGCATCGTGGAGCAGGGGCCGGTGGAGGAGCTATTTGACCATCCGAAGGAGGAATATACCCGCCGGCTGCTGGCAGCGGCGGAGTGAGCGCATATGACCGAAGAACGGAGACAGAAATTACTGCAATCATCCCAGGGCCCCGGGGCGGAGCCCTTCAGCCAGTATAATCACATGAAGGTCACCGCCGTGGACGACGGCACGGCCACGGTGGAGCTGGAGCTGCACCCGGACAGTCTGAACTGCTGGGGCACCCCCCACGGCGGCGCGCTGTTCACCATGGCCGACGTGGCGGCGGGGATGGCCCTGCTGACCCTGCGGCAGGAGGTGACCTTCACGGTGTCCTCCAGCATCGAATACCTGTCCGCCGCGCCGGGAACGGGAAAGCTCACCGCCGTAGGCACCGTGGAGAAAACGGGCGGCCACATGGGCTTCAGCCGCACGGACATCCGGGACGAAGGCGGCAAGCTCATCGCGGCCCTGCGGACGGTGATGTATCTGACGGGCCGCCCGCTGGAGCTATGAGAGCCTTTTTCAGGCGGCACCGGGGGCTGCACGTCTGGCTTTTGTCGGTGTGCGGGGTGCTGGCCCTGTACTTTGCCCTGCGGACTGTGCCGGGGCTGATGACCCGGTTCAGCCGGGGGATCATCATGCCCCTGGAGCGGGCGGTGGCGGCGGTGTGCTACCGGGCGGACTTCTCCGTGGCAGAGCTGCTGTACGCCATAGCGGCGGGAGTTATCCTGCTGTGGATGGGGGCCGCCGTCCGGCGGCTGATCACGGAAAAGGGCCGCCGGGGGCGGATCGTGTACCGGTTCGTGCTGACGGTGGTGTGCACCGTGCTGACGGTGTACGCCGGGTTCAGCCTGCTGTGGGGCGTCAACTACTACGCCGAGTCCTTTCAGGAGCAGTCCGGCGTATATGCCCGGGAGTCCACCCCGGAGGAGCTGGCCCGGGTGACGGAGTATTTCGCCCGGCAGCTGGCCGGCTGCGCGGACCAGGTGCAGCGGGACGAAAACGGCCTCTTTGCCGAAAGCCGGGCGGACATCTTCGCCCACAGCGTGCGGGTGTTCGACGGGATATACGACGAGTTTCCGTGCCTGGTGATGGAGGACCGGGTGCCCAAGGGGGTGCGGTTTTCCACGGCCCTCAGCGCCATGGACTTCACGGGATTTTACTTCCCCTTTACCGGGGAGGCCAACCTGAACATCGACAGCCCCGCCTGCTATCTGCCCAGCACCATTGCCCATGAGATGGCCCATCAGCGGGGCATCGCCTCGGAGCAGGAGTGCAATTTCATCGCCATTGCCGCCTCCACCACGGCGCAAAGCCCGGCGTATCGCTACTCCGGGTGGCTGATGGGGTTCACCTACCTCTCCAACGCCCTGTACCGGGCGGATCAGGAGGCCTGGAAGCAGGTGCGGGTGCTGCTGCCGGACACGGTGGTGGCGGACCTGCGGGACAACTCCGCCTATTGGGCGGAATTTGAGGGTCCGGTAAACGACGCGGCCCAGAAGGTGTACGACTCCTTCCTGAAAAGCAGCGGCGAGTCCCGGGGGACCCAGAGCTACGGCACCGTGGTGGATATGCTGATGGCGTATTATGGATAAGTCAAAAAAGGCGCTGCCCTTTTAGTGACGGGGACTGTTCCGGTGGGACGGTCCCCGTTTTTTTGACGAAAATGCCAATTTCCTGGTGACAACCCGCCGCCTATCCCGTATAATAGACCCCACAGGCCCTCCGGGGCCTGGATAGGGAAATATAGGGAAAACGGAAGGAGAAGCCACATGACAGACATTCAGATCGCCCAGCAGGCCGCGCCCCTGCCCATCGGCGATATTGCCGCCGCCTGCGGCATCGACCCCCAGTATCTGGAGCAGTACGGCCGGTATAAGGCCAAGATCGACTACCGCCTGCTGCGGGACCGGGCGGACCGGCCCGACGGCAAGCTGATCCTGGTCACCGCCATCACCCCCACCCCCGCCGGGGAGGGGAAAACCACCACCACCGTGGGCCTTACCGACGGCCTGCGGAAAATCGGCAAAAACGCCGTGGCCGCCCTGCGGGAGCCGTCCCTGGGGCCGGTGTTCGGCGTGAAGGGCGGCGCCGCCGGAGGCGGCTATGCCCAGGTGATCCCCATGGAGGACATCAACCTCCACTTCACCGGGGATTTCCACGCCATCGGGGCGGCCAACAACCTGCTGGCCGCTCTGCTGGACAACCACATCCAGCAGGGCAACGCCCTGGGCATCGACTGCAAGCAGATCGTGTGGAAGCGCTGCGTGGACATGAACGACCGCCAACTCCGCCACGTCATCGACGGCCTGGGAGGCCGGATGCAGGGGGTACCCCGGGAGGACGGGTTCGACATCACCGTGGCCAGCGAGGTCATGGCCGTGCTGTGCCTGGCCAGCGATATCCCGGATCTGAAGGCCCGGCTGGGCCGGATGATCGTGGCCTATACCTTTGACGGGCGGCCGGTGACGGCCCACGATCTCAAGGCGGAGGGGGCCATGACGGCCCTGCTGAAGGATGCGCTGAAGCCCAACCTGGTGCAGACCCTGGAGCACTCCCCTGCCCTGATCCACGGCGGGCCCTTTGCCAACATCGCCCACGGATGCAACAGCGTCACCGCCACCCGGATGGCCCTGAAATTGGGGGACTATGCCGTTACCGAGGCGGGCTTTGCCGCCGACCTGGGGGCGGAGAAGTTTTTCGACATCAAGTGCCGCCTGTCCGGCCTGCGGCCCTCCGCCGTGGTGATCGTGGCCACGGTGCGGGCGCTGAAATACCACGGCGGCGTGCCCAAGGCGGAGCTGAACCGGGAGGATCTGTCCGCCCTGGAAAAGGGTCTGCCCAACCTGCTGCACCATGTGGGCACCATCCGCAACACCTTCCACCTGCCCTGCGTGGTGGCCGTCAACGCCTTCCCCACGGACACGGCGGAGGAGCTTCGGCTGGTGCAGGAGCGGTGCCGGGAGCTGGGAGTCAACGCCGTGCTGTCGGAGGTCTGGGCCAAGGGCGGCGAGGGAGGCCGGGACCTGGCCCGGGAGGTGGTGCGCCTGTGCGATCAGCCCCGGCTGGAGGAGTTCACCTTCGCCTATCCCGACAACACCTCCCTGATCTATAAGCTCAACTCCATTGTGGGCCGGGTGTACGGCGGCAGTCAGGCGGTGCTGACCCCCGCCGCCCAGAAGCAGCTGAAGCGGCTGACGGAGCTGGGCTTCGGCGACCTGCCGGTGTGCATGGCCAAGACCCAGTATTCCCTGTCCGACGACCCGGCCCTGCCGGGGGCCCCCAGGGACTTCACCGTCACCGTCCGCAGTCTGAAGGTCAGCGCCGGAGCGGGGTTCATCGTGGCCTATACCGGGGACATCATGACCATGCCGGGCCTGCCCCGGGTCCCGGCGGCGGAGAACATCGACGTGGACGAAAACGGCGTCATCACCGGGCTGTTCTGAGAGGATACATGTAGAAGAAAGCGCACCCCCGGCGGAATCCCGCCGGGGGTGCGTGTTGTTTTCAGGTGTTCCGGAGGTCTGCCGCCCGGCGGAGATCGTCGATCAGCAGCAGGACATGGCCTGCCGCCTCCTCGGAAAGTCCGCTCAGGTCCGCGCACAGAGAGGTCTCCCGGCCCAGCAGATAGTCCGTGGATACCGAAAACAGCTGGGCAAGCCGCAAAAGCATCTCTATGGATGGCTGAATGTTGTCATTTTCCCAGTTGGACACCGCCTGCTTGGATACGCCCAGGCGCTTGGCCAGGGTCACCTGGCTATAGCCCTGGGCCACGCGAAGCTCGCGGATGCGTTGGCTCAGCATAGACTTCCTCCCGTCAGCAACTGTAATATCCATTATTAAAATACTATTATCAACAAACACTTGACATATGTAAAATACTATGGTATTTTAATAATAGACAATAACAGAGAGGAGATCGATTCCCATGGCATATACCTTGCGTCCCGGTCAACCATACGCAGATCAAGGCATCCGCATCAGCAACGGACAGGGCGCCGCTCTGCTCAGCAGCATCCAGCGTGAACTGGAGAATAAAATCCGGCAGCGCGGCTTCCCGGCCGTCGTCACCATGGACGAGGTCAAGAGCGGCACGGGCCTGTTCGCCCAGAAGCTGCCTATGCTGGTGATCCGGCATCCCAATCCCCCCTTCAAATATCGCGAGGTCGGCGTCATTGTCAACGGCAACACAGTCACCTTCCCCCTCTGGGGCCGGGACGTGCAGAAGGATCGTCAAATGAGCCAGCGCAGAGCCGGACTGATTGGCGGACTGCTTATCCCCGGGCGGAATGAGTTCCAGGCCCAGGAGGAAGAGGGCTGGATTCAGGACGTTGTGGACATGATCAACGAAGGGTTCGAGCGCACGTAAGGCACGAAGGAGGTTCACTATGGAAAAATGTGCGAACTGCCGGTTCTATCAGCCGCGCGACGGCTACTGCACCCTGCGGGACTGCGAAACCGGCTGGAACAGCTGCTGTTCCGACTTTGAAGAGGACTGAGAGGAGAGATCTGCTATGAGACGTTGCCCGGAATGCAGAAGCTTCGGCATAATCGACTGCCCCGTCTGTCGCGGCACCGGCCGGGATCCCCGGAACGAGGACATCGACTGCACCTACTGCCGCGGCACAACCACCATCAAGTGCAACATCTGCGGCGGCACGGGATGGCTGGACGATGACGACGATTATCGTGCCTGAGCCAACAAGCATAAGCGAACAAAAATCGCACCCCCGGCGGAATCCGCCGGGGGTGCGTGTTGTTTTCAATTTTCAGGCGTTTTCCGCGATGTAGCGGGCCACATACACGCCGCTGGCGCTGGCGTGGGACAGGGAGTGGGTCACGCCGCTGCCGTCGCCGATGACGAACAGGCCCGGGTGGCAGGTCTGGAGGTTCTTGTCCAGCTGGACCTCCATGTTATAGAACTTCACCTCCACGCCATAGAGCAGGGTGTCGTCGTTGGCGGTGCCGGGGGCGATCTTGTCCAGGGCGTAGATCATCTCGATGATGCCGTCCAGGATGCGCTTGGGCATCACCAGGCTCAGGTCGCCGGGGGTGGCGGACAGGGTGGGGGTCACGAAGCTCTCCTCGATGCGCTTGGGGGTGGACCGCTGGCCCCGGATCAGGTCGCCGAAGCGCTGGATGATGACGCCGCCGCCCAGCATGTTGGACAGCCGGGCGATGCTCTCGCCGTAGCCGTTGGAATCCTTGAAGGGCTCGGAGAAGTGCTTGGCCACCAGCAGGGCGAAGTTGGTGTTCTCGGTGTGCATGGCCGGGTCCTCATAGCTGTGGCCGTTGACGGTGACGATGCCGTTGGTGTTCTCGTTGACCACCGCGCCCTTGGGGTTCATGCAGAAGGTGCGCACCCGGTCCTGGAACTTCTCGGTGCGGTAGACGATCTTGCTTTCATACAGCTCGTCGGTCAGGTGGGCGAACACCTCATAGGGCAGCTCCACCCGGACACCGATGTCCACCCGGTTGGACCTGGTGGCGATGTCCAGCTCCCGGCACACCTGCTCCATCCACTTGCTGCCGCTGCGGCCCACGGAGATGACGCAGTAGCGGCCGTCGTAGCTGCCCTTGTCCGTCACCACCCGGTAGCCGCCGTCGGTGCGCTCCACGGACTGCACCGGCGTGTCGAAGTAGATATCCATCCTGTCCTTCAGCCGGTTATACAGGTGCTCCAGCACCACCAGGTTCTTATCCGTGCCCAGGTGGCGGACAGAGGCGTCCAGCAGGTGCAGGTCGTTCTCCAGGCACAGCTTCTTGATGGGGGTTGCGCCGGTGGAGTACAGGTGGGTCCCCTCGCCGCCGTTTGCCACGTTGATTTCGTCCACATATTCCATCAGCTCCAGGGCCTGCTTTTTGCCGATGTATTCGTGCAGGGTGCCGCCGAACTGGTTGGTGATGTTGTATTTGCCGTCGGAAAAGGCCCCGGCCCCGCCGAAGCCGTTCATAATGGCGCAGGTGGGGCACTTGACGCAGGACTTCACCTTCACGCCGTCAATGGGACAGTGCCGCCGGGCCAGGGCGTGGCCCGCCTCAAACAGGGCGATCTTCAGGTCCGGCCGCTTCTCCAGCAGCTCATAGGCGGAATAAATTCCGCCGGGGCCTCCGCCCACGATCAGCACATCATACTGCATAGTCATTTCCTCCTGATTCACATAGTTATACATATATAGTATACCACCAGCCGCCCGGTGAAACAAACAACTTTTCCTTATGTCTGCCATTTCCTTGTATCTTACCCCCCGTTATGGTACAATAACCCCAAAACGTATAAGGAGGGGCCGCCTATGAGCCGCGCCGATGAAATATTTCAGCAGAACTGCCGGGACATCCTGGAAAACGGGGTGTGGGACACAGACCAGAACGTCCGCCCCCACTGGGAGGACGGTACTCCGGCCCACACGGTGAAGAAATTCGGCATCATCAACCGCTATGACCTGCGGCAGGAGTTTCCCATTCTCACCATCCGCCGCACCTATTTCAAAACCTGCATCGACGAGCTTCTGTGGATCTGGCAGAAGAAGTCCAACAACATCCACGACCTCCGGGGCCATATCTGGGACAGCTGGGCCGACGAAAACGGCTCCATCGGCAAAGCCTACGGCTATCAGCTGGGGGTGAAGCACCAATACCCGGAGGGGGCGTTTGACCAGGTGGACCGGGTGCTGTATGACCTGCGGCACAACCCCGCCTCCCGGCGGATCATGACCAATCTGTATAACTTCCAGGACCTGCACGAGATGGCCCTGTACCCCTGCGCCTATTCCGTGACCTTCAACGTGTCGGGCCGGACCCTGAACGCCATTCTGAACCAGCGCAGCCAGGATATGCTGACGGCCAACAACTGGAACGTGGCCCAGTATGCCGTGCTGGTGCATATGATGGCCCAGGCCTCCGGCCTGGAGGCCGGGGAGCTGGTCCACGTCATCGCCGACGCCCACATCTATGACCGGCACGTCCCCCTGGTGCGGCAGCTGCTGGAGCGGCAGGGCCGCCCGGCCCCGGCCTTCGTCATGGACCCGGAGGTGACGGATTTCTATCGCTTCACCAGGGACAGCTTCCGGCTGGAGGGGTACGACCCCCTGCCCTTTGACGAAAAGATCCCCGTGGCCATCTGATTTTCCCCGCCCCACAGGCTTTTTTCTTGACCGAAAATGGCCTGTGGGGTATAATAGTCTTAACGCAAATTCGGAGGCGATGGGATGAAAAAAATCGTTCACAAACCGGCTGCGCCGCTGTATGCGGCGGCGGCTGCATGGGTGCTGTATGCCCTGCTGTTCCCCCTGTACCGGCCGGGGCACTTTGTCATAGCCCTGGCGGCCTCCGCCGTGGTATACGGCATCGCCCGGCTGTTCTGCAAGGATATTGTGGAGGAGGTGCCCCAGGAGCCGGAGACCACCGGCAATCCGGAGCTGGACCAGATGATCGCCCAGGGAAAGGGCGCTCTGGACGAGATGCGCCGCCTGAACGACAGCATCCAGGACGCGGCCATCAGCGCCCAGATTGAACGGCTTTCCCAGGTGTCCGACAAGATTTTTCAGCAGGTGCAGAAGAATCCCTCCCAGCTGCCCCAGATCCGCAAGTTCATGAGCTACTATCTGCCCACCACCCTGAAGCTGCTGCGGGCCTATGACGACATGAGCCGCCAGGGCGTTCAGGGGGAGAACATCACCGGCACCATGGAGCGGGTGCGGGGCATGATGAGCACCATCGTCACCGCCTTCGAGCGGCAGCTGGACAGCCTGTTCGGCGACCAGGCCCTGGATATCTCCACGGATATCACGGTGCTGGACAACATGATGGCCCGGGAGGGCCTCAGCGACGACCCCATCCACCGCACCCAGGCAAAGCCTGACGACGGCCCCCAGGACGACGGGATCCAATTGGAGCTTTAAGACACCATTACTCATAAAGGAAGGACGATTACCATGACCGATAACATGACCCCTCAGCTGACCCTGGACCCCACCGCCGCTGCCGCCGAGGCAGTGCCCACCCTGACTCTGACTCCGGAAGCCCCGGAGGCCCCCCAGGTGGAGGAGGAAAAGAAAATTGAGCCCGTGGAGATGGACGACAAGCTGCTGACCGACGCGGAAAAGAAGGCGGTGGAGGATTTCTCCCACAAGATCGACATCCGGGACACCAACATGATCCTGCAGTACGGCGCGGCGGCCCAGAAGAGCGTGGCGGGCTTTTCCGAAAACGCCCTGAACAGCGTCCGCAACAAGGACCTGGGCGAGATCGGCAAGGACCTGAGCCAGCTGGTGGTGGAGCTGAAGGGCTTCGGCGAGGAGGAGGAAAAGAAGGGCCTGGCGGGCCTGTTCAGAAGGACCGGCAACCGGCTGGAGACCATGAAGGCCCAGTACGGCAAGGTGGAGGCCAACGTGGACAAGATCGCCCAGAGCCTGGAACAGCACCAGATCACCCTGCTGAAGGATGTGGCCATGTTTGACCAGATGTATGAGCTGAACCTGAAGTATTACAAGGAACTGACCATGTACATTCTGGCCGGGAAGAAGCGGCTGGCGGAGGTGCGGTCCACGGAGCTGGAGGAGCTGCGCAAAAAGGCGGAGCAGACGGGTCTTGCCGAGGACGCCCAGGCCTACAACGACCTGGTGAACCTGTGCAACCGGTTTGAAAAGAAGCTCCACGACCTGGAGCTGACCCGGATGGTGTCCGTGCAGATGGGGCCCCAGACCCGCCTCCTGCAAAACAACGACACCCAGATGATCGAGAAGATCCAGTCCTCCCTGGTGAACACCATTCCCCTGTGGAAGAGCCAGATGGTGCTGGCCCTGGGCATGGAGCACAGCCGTCAGGCCACCGCCGCCCAGAACGCCGTCACCGAGATGACCAACCAGCTCCTGCGCAAGAACGCCGACACCCTGAAGATGGGCACCATCGCCACCGCCAAGGAGGCCGAGCGCTCCATCGTGGATATCGAGACCCTGCAGCACACCAACCAGCAGCTGATCTCCACCCTGGACGAGGTGATGAACATCCAGAAGGAGGGGGCCGAGAAGCGCAAGGCCGCCGAGGTGGAGCTGGGCCGCATCGAGGGCGAGCTGAAGCAGAAGCTCCTGGAGCTCCGGGGCTGATGCCCGCACACAGACTTTCCCCGAAAGGACCGGTGGCGTCACCATGAAATTCTATCAAAAACGGGGCTTTGCGCTGGTGGTGCTGATCCTGGCCATCATCGGCTCCGGCGTTTACGGCATCAGCAAAAAGCCCGCCGCCCTGCCGGAGGTGTCCTATTACAACTGGATCTGCGACGAGGCGGGCCTGCTGGACCAGGAGACCCGGCAGACCATCCAGGACTATAACACTGCCTGGAACAAGCAATATTACGCCGTGGTGGCGGTGGCCGCCGTGGACGATATCCGGGGCTGGTCCAGCGAGGACTATGCCCGGGAGCTGGGGGCCAGGTGGGGCCTGGGAGCCAACGATATGCTCCTGCTACTGGTAAAGGGCGGCGATTGGTACGTTGCCTGCGGCGACGACTTAGCCGACCAAATGACCGACACCCAGCAGACCCGGCTGAAAACCGCCCTGGACACCCCCTACTATGCCGGGGATTATTCCCAGGCAGCGGTGGATTTCTTCCGCCAGTCCGACGTGGTCCTGGCCCAGACCCTGGGCCGCTCAAGTACCGGCGGTCAGTCCCCGGCTCCGGGCCAGCGCTGGCAGGAGCCTGCCGGCGCCTCCGGCGTCAGCATCGCCGGTGTGGTGCTGCTGATCATGTGCATATTCGTGGTTTGGGCGCTGCTGGACCGTATGCGCTACAACCGCTATCGCCGGCGTCCGGCTATGATGGGCGGGCCGGTGTACTATCCCATTTTCTGGGGCCGCAGGCCCCGGGCGCCCCGGCCGCCCCGTCCCCCTCGGGGTCCCGGCGGTCCCATGGGTGGACCCATGGGCGGCGGTCCCCGTCCGCCCCGGCCCACACCGCCCCGTCCGCCCCGGTCTAACGGGCCCCGGCCCGGCGGTTTCGGCGGCTCACGGCCCGGCGGCAGCTTCGGCGGCGGGTCCAGGTCCGGGGGCTTCGGCAATCGCGGCGGCTTTGGCGGCGGCGGACGCTCCTCCGGCGGCAGCCGGGGCGGAGGCTTCGGCGGCAAGGGCGGCTTCGGCGGCGGACGCCGCTGAGATCCATCCCCGACAATCCAATAAAAATCGCACCTCAGGGGTCCCGGATATCCGGGACCCCTGAGGTGCTTAAAGGAAGAAAGATGAAAGAAGAAAGAGAGAGTAAAAGGAAAATGCGAAATATATCCAGTGATGCTTCCGAAGAAGCCGTCACGCTGCCTTAATTACCCCGGCCGCCGTTGCCCCGGCCGAAGAAGTAGTCATACAGGTCGCCGTAGGAATCCTGCTGACCCTGGTTCTGGTTGGGGGAATCGTCCTCGGTGCCGGTGGTCTGAGGCTGCTGGTCGAAGGTCAGGCTCAGGGTGATCTCCTGGCCGCCGCGCCACACCGTCAGGGTGACGGTATCGCCGGCCTTATAGCTCTTCTTGGCCATGGACAGGTCGCTCATGGAGGTGATGTCCGTGTCGTTGAGCTTGGTGATGACGTCGCCCAGCTGCAGGCCCGCCTTTTCCCCGGCGCCGCCCTTTTCCACGGCGTAGACGAACACGCCCTTGGTCACGTCGATGTTGTACTGGGCGGCCATCTGCTCGGTCATGCTGCCGGCCTTGATGGCCATATAGGCCTTATCGGTGACCTGGCCGTTTTCCATGATGTCGGTGATGATGGTTTGGACATCGCTGATGGGGATGGCAAAGCCGATACCCTCCACGGTGGTGTCGGAATAGCTGGAATACTTAGCGGACACAATGCCCACTACCTCACCGTACAGGTTCATCAGGGGGCCGCCGGAGTTGCCGGGGTTGATGGAGGCGTCCACCTGGATCATGTTGAAGGGGGTGCCGTCCACGTTGATGGCCCGGTCGCAGCAGGACACGATGCCCTGGCTCATGGAGAAGGTCAGCTCGCCCAGGGGATTGCCGATGGCCATCACTGTGTCGCCCACGTTGACGTCGGCGCTCTTGCCCAGGGTCACGGCCTGGAGGCCGGTGGCCTCGATCTTCAGCACGGCCACATCATAGTCACTGTCGCCGCCCACTACAGTGGCGGGATAGGTATCGCCGTTATACAGGGTGACGTTGACGCTGCTGGCGCCGGACACCACGTGCTGGTTGGTGACGATATAGCCGTCCTGGGTGATGACGAAGCCGCTGCCGGAGGAGGCGGACTCCACCTTCTGGCCGAAGATGTTGGTGGACACGGCGGAGCAGTTGATGGATACCACGCTGTTCACCGTGGAGGCGTACACCTCGGCGGGGGTCATCAGGGTCTGGCCGTCCACGGATTTGACGCTGACGGCGGAAGCCGTGCGGCCGGACTCCTGAATGGTGGCCTTGCCGCCCCGGCGGGCCAGGGACGCGCCGCCGAAGCCGCACAGGCCGCCGATCAGGGCGCAGCACAGAACCAGAGCCGTGACCTTGGTACCGGTCTTTTTCCAGAAGGAGCCCTTTTCCGGCTTGGGGGGCTGGGGGTCATCCTGGCAGGCGCCGGTGGTGTAGGCCACAGGCTCCTCCGGGGAGACCGGATCCTCCGGCCGGGATGCCGGCTGCCAGCTGGTCTGGCTGGGGTCGGGCTGTCCGGGCTGGGGCTCCCGGTCCTTGGAATAACTGTAATGATACAGGCTGTTTTCATCGTTGAAAGCGCCCTGATTGTTCTCGTCGTTGACACCGCTATACATAACTGTGAACCTCCTATTGTCGGGCGGGGCGGAATGTGGTATGATGTGGTATCATGCTCCGCCGCCGCTGTGGTTTTCCTTCCGATGGTTTATAGTATACGCGGAAACCTTAAGCGAAGCTTTAAGAAACGGCGGAAAAATTTGAACATTCTATGAAGAAAGGGGGCGGAAGCCCATGGTCAGGATCGAGGGGCTGAAGCTGGCTCCGGGGCAGGATGAGCAGCTGCTGCGGGGCAAGGCCGCCCGGCTGCTGCGGGTGCCGGAGGGGGACATTCTGTCCCTTCAGGTGCTGCGCCGGGCCATCGACGCCCGGGAGGAGCTGCACTTTGTCTATACGGCGGCGGTGACCCTGCGGCAGGAGAAGACCGCGCTGCGGCGGATCCGGGACCGGCGGGTAACGCCGTATACGCCGGAGGTATACCGGCTGCCGGAGACCCTGGCGGCCCCCGAGACGCCGCCGGTGGTCATCGGCGCGGGGCCGGGAGGGCTGTTCGCGGCCCTGGTGCTGGCCCGGTGCGGGCTGCGGCCCATCATCCTGGAGCGGGGCCGGGACGCCGTGACCCGGCAGCGGGACGTGGAAGCCTTCTGGCGCACCGGAGTGCTGGACCCGGAGTCCAACGTACAGTTCGGCGAGGGCGGCGCCGGGGCCTTTTCCGACGGGAAGCTGAACACCGGCACCCGGGACATCCGGCACCGGTGGATTCTGGAGCAGCTGGCGGCCTGCGGCGCGCCGGAGAGCATCCTCACGGACGCCAAGCCCCATGTGGGCACGGATATGCTCCATGTGACCCTGGTGAACCTGCGGCGGCAGCTGCTGGACCTGGGGGCTCAGGTGCGGTTCGGCCACCGGGTCACCGGACTGCGGGTCCGGGACGGAGCCTTGGAGGGGCTGGAGGTGTCGTCGCCGGAGGGGAGCTATGTGCTGCCGGCCAGGCAGGCGGTGCTGGCCCTGGGCCACAGCGCCCGGGATACCTTTGAAATGCTCCACGCCGCCGGGGTGCGGATGGAGCAGAAGCCCTTTGCTGTGGGGGTGCGCATCGAGCACCGGCAGGCGGATATGGACGCGGCGCAGTACCGGAGGTTTGCCGGGCACCCGTGCCTGCCCGCCGCCGGCTATAAGCTGTCGTGCCACCCGGAAAACGGGCGCAGCGCCTTCTCCTTCTGCGTCTGCCCCGGGGGGCAGGTGGTGGCCGCCGCGTCGGAGGAGGGCCGGGTGGTGACCAACGGCATGAGCGAATATGCCCGGGACCGGGAGAACATCAACGGCGGCCTGCTGGTGAACGTGACCCCGGCGGACTTCGGCAGCAGCCATCCCCTGGCGGGCATCGCCTTCCAGCGGCGGCTGGAGGAGGCGGCCTTCCGCCTGGGCGGCGGAGGCTATGCGGCTCCCTGCCAGCGGGTGGAGGATTTTCTGGCCGGGCGGCCCTCCACGGGGCCGGGACGGGTGATCCCCAGCTATCGGCCCGGGGTCCGGTGGACGGACCTGCGGCAGTGTCTGCCGGAGTTCGTGTGGGAAACCCTGGCCCTGGCGCTGCCGATGCTGGACGGAAAGGTCCGGGGCTATGCCCAGGGGGACGCCGTGCTGACGGCAGTGGAGACCCGGTCGTCGTCGCCGGTGCGGATCATACGAGACAACAGCGGTCAGTGCAATGTCCGGGGGCTGTACCCCTGCGGCGAGGGGGCGGGCTATGCCGGAGGCATCCTGTCCGCTGCCGCCGACGGCATGCGCTGCGCAGAAAAAATATGGGAGGTATACGGTAAATGAGAAAAATCGCGGTGATGGAGGACTTCCTGACGCCGGAGCACCGGAAAAGGGTGCTGGCAGCGGCGGAAAAGCACGGCTTTGCGGTGGACTTTTACGGGCGGGGCAAGGCTCCGGCAGAGGGGCTGGACCAGTATGAGATCATCTACGGATGGTGCGAGCCCGGAGACCTGAAGCGGGCCACGGCGCTCAAGTGGTACTGCTGCGGCTTCGCCGGGGTGGACCAGCTGTCCGACGACAGCCTGTATGCCAGCCCCGACGTGGTGCTGTCCAACTCCTCCGGAGCCTACGGCCTCACCATCAGCGAGCACATCCTCATGGTGACGCTGATGCTGCTGCGGCGGATGCCGGAGTTCCAGGACATCGTCCGGCGGCGGGAATGGGTGTCGGAGCTGCCTATGCGGTCCATTTACGGCAGCCGCATCACGGTGCTGGGGGCCGGGGACATCGGCACCAACTTCGCCCGGCGGGCCAAGGCCCTGGGAGCGGGACACATCTGCGGCGTGTCCCGCAGCGGCCGGAACCCGGACCCCGCCTATGACCGGATGCTGCCCCAGGAGCAGCTGGACCAGGTGCTGCCGGAGACGGAGATCCTGGTGATGGCTCTGCCGTCGGTGGCGGACACCGTAGGCATCCTCAGCCGGGAGCGCATTGCCCTGCTGCCCCGGGACGCCATTGTGGTGAACGTGGGCCGGGGCACCGCCATCGACCAGGAGGCCCTGATGGAGGCCCTGAACGCCGGGCGCATCGCCGGGGCGGCCCTGGACGTGGTGGTGCCGGAGCCGCTGCCCAGGGAGCACCCCCTGTGGAGTACCCGGAACCTGCTGCTGACGCCCCACATTTCGGGGAATATGTCCTTGGGCTACACCTGCGACATCAACGTGGACATGTTCTGCCGGGATCTGGAAAACTACGCCGCCGGCCGTCCCCTGGAGCACCGGGTGGACCGGAAGCGGGGCTATTAAAAGCTTGTCCAAAAAGGCTTGCGAGCTGAGCAGGGCCGCCCGGGAGGGCGGCCCTGCTGCTTTATATTACTGCTTTGGCGCCTGCTTCATGGACAGGCTGATGCGGCGCTTCTTTTCGTCCACCTCCAGGACCGTCACCTTTACCACGTCTCCCACGGACACCACCTCCGACGGGTGGCGGATGAACTTATTGCAGACTTGGGAGATGTGGACCAGGCCGTCCTGGTGGACGCCGATGTCCACGAACACGCCGAAATCCACCACATTGCGGACGGTGCCCGTCAGCACCATGCCGGGGGCCAGGTCCTTGATCTCCAGCACGTCCGTCCGGAGGATGGGGGCAGGCAGGTCGTCCCGGACGTCCCGGCCCGGCTTGGCCAGCTCCGCCGCCACGTCCTGCAGGGTGGGAACGCCTACGTTCAGCCGGGCGGCGGTCTCCTCCCAGCCCAGGGCCTTCACCTTCTGGGGCAGGTCCGCCAGCCTCCCGGCGGCCACGTCGGCCAGGGTATAGCCGCACAGGGCCAGCAGTCCCTCCGCAGCGGCGTAGCTCTCCGGATGGACGCCGGTGTTGTCCAGCACAGACTTGCTCTCCGGCACCCGCAGGAAGCCCGCCGACTGCTGGAAGGCCTTGGGCCCCAGCTTGGGCACCTTCAGAAGCTGACGGCGGCCGGTGAAGGCGCCGTTTTCCTCCCGGTATTTCACGATATTTTTGGCGGTGGCGGCGTTCAGGCCGGACACCCGGCCCAGCAGGCTGGCGGAGGCGGTGTTCACGTCCACGCCCACGGCGTTGACGCAGTCCTCCACCACCCCGGACAGCGTCTCGTCCAGCCGCTTCTGGGGCATATCGTGCTGATACTGGCCCACGCCGATGGCCTTGGGGTCGATCTTCACCAGCTCGGCCAGGGGGTCCTGCATCCGCCGGGCGATGGACACGGCGCTGCGCAGGTTCACGTCATACTCCGGGAACTCCTCCGCCGCCAGCTTGCTGGCGGAGTATACGGAGGCCCCGGCCTCGTTGACCATCATATAGCTGACGCCGCCTCCCAGGGCCCGGATCATCTCCACCGCCATCTGCTCGGTCTCCCGGCTGGCGGTGCCGTTGCCGATGGCGATGTGGGTGACGCCGTGGCGGCGGACCAGACGGGACAGCCGGTCGATGGCCTCCTGCTTCTGGCGGGGGCCGTAGGTGGGGTACACCACGGCGGTGTCCAGCACCCGGCCGGTGCCGTCGATGACCGCCACCTTGCAGCCGTGGGCATAGCCGGGGTCCAGGCCCATGGTGACGTGGCCCTTTACCGGGGGCTGCATCAGCAGGGGCTTCAGGTTCAGGCCGAAGTTGGCGATGGCCCCCTCGCAGGCGGAGGCGGTGAGATCGGACCGGGCCTCCCGCTCCAGGGAGGGATAGATCAGCCGGTCATAGGCATCCTCACAGGCGGCCTTGATAAACTCCATAGCCCGGGACCCGGGTCGCACCACCGCCCGGCGCAGAGTCATCAGACCCAGCTCCCGGTCCAGCAGCACGGTGACGGAGAGGACGCCCTCCTTTTCGCCCCGGTTGATGGCCAGGACCTGGTGCCCGGCCAGCTTGGCGATGGGCTGGTCAAAGTCGTAATACAGCCGGTAAACGGTGTCCTCCTCCGTGGCGGCCAGACTCCGCAGATGTCCCTGCCGGCGCAGCAGCTCCCGCAGGGTCTTGCGGATGGCGGCATCGTCCGACAGCAGCTCTGCTACGATGTCGTTGGCCCCCTGGAGGGCGTCGGCCAGAGTCTCCACCCCCTTCTCCGGGTCCACATAGTCCCGGGCGGCCTCTTCCGGAGCCGGGCAGTCCCGGCCCTGGTCCAGCAGCAGAAGGGCCAGGGGCTCCAGGCCCTTCTCCCGGGCCACCGTGGCCCGGGTGCGGCGCTTCTGCTTATAGGGGCGGTACAGGTCCTCCACCTCCGCCAGGGTGGCGGCGCTGTCGATGGCGGCGGACAGCTCGTCGGTGAGCTTCCCCTGGCCGTCGATGGCGTTTTTCACCTCCTGGCGGCGCTGGTCCAGGTTCCGCAGATAGCTCAGCCGGTCCTCCAGGGTCCGCAGGGCGGTGTCGTCCATGCTGCCGTGCAGCTCCTTGCGGTAGCGGGCGATGAAGGGGATGGTATTGCCCTGGTCCAGCAGGTCGATGACGTTCTGCACATGGGCCAGGGGCTTGTCCAGCTCCCGGGCCAGAATTTCAGCAATGGTGGGCATAAAGTACTCCTTTCTTCCGGGGAAAAACCGGGACGGAGCCTGTCCGTCCCGGTTTTTTCACTTGTGATACAGGCGCTTGATCTCGTACCGGGGCTGGCAGCTGACGTGGATGCCCAGGCGCTTATAGAGCTTCTCGTCCTCCTCGGAGATAATGACGGAGAAGTGGGCGTCGCAGCCCCGGAGGTCGTCCAGCTTCTTCAGCACCCGCTCCGCCAGGGGGTTGGTGACGGCGGAGATGGACAGGGCGATGAGCACCTCGTCGGAGTGCAGCCGGGGGTTCCGGTGGCCCAGGTGGGAAATCTTCATGTCGCTGATGGGGGCGATGATGGACGACGGCAGCAGGTCCAGTTCCTTGTCGATGCCCGCCAGGGCCTTGATGGCGTTCAGCAGCAGCGCCGCCGAGGGTCCCAGCAGGGAGCTGTTCTTTCCGGTGACCACCCGGCCGTCCGGCAGGACCATGGCCCCGGCGGGGGCGGCGGTCTCCTCCGCCTTTTTCAGGCAGGCCGCCACGGCGGGACAAATATCCGGCGTGACACCGGCCTGCTGCATGATGATCTCCAGCTTGCGCACCACATCGTCGTCGCACTTGCCCCGGACCCGGTCCACCATCCCGGCATAGTACCGGCGGAGGATCTCCATCCGGGAGGCCTCCTGGCATACCGCATCGTCCACAATGGCGAAGCCCGCCATGTTCACGCCCATGTCCGTGGGGGACTGATAGGGGGACGTGCCCTGAATCCGCTGGAACATGGCGTTGAGCACCGGGAAAATCTCCACATCCCGGTTGTAGTTCACGGTGGTCTTGCCGTAGGCCTCCAGGTGGAAGGGGTCGATCATGTTCACGTCGTTCAGGTCCGCCGTGGCCGCCTCATAGGCCAGGTTCACCGGGTGCTTCAGCGGCAGGTTCCAGATGGGGAAGGTCTCATACTTGGCGTAGCCCGCCCGGACGCCCCGCTTGTTCTCGTGATACAACTGGCTCAGGCAGGTGGCCATTTTGCCGCTGCCGGGGCCGGGGGCCGTCACCACCACGATGGGGCGGGTGGTTTCGATATAGTCGTTTTTGCCCAGGCCGTCGTCGGACACGATGTGGGCCACGTCCGAGGGGTATCCGGCAATGGGATAGTGGCGATAGCTCCGGACGCCCAGAGCCGTCAGCCGCTTGATGAAGGCGTCCGCCGCCGGCTGCCCGGCGTACTGGGTGATGACCACGGAGCCCACATAGAACCCCAGGCCCCGGAACACGTCCATCAGCCGCAGCACGTCCTCGTCATAGCCGATGCCCAGGTCGCCGCGGATCTTCTTCTTTTCGATGTCTCCGGCGCAGATGGCCACCACGATCTCCACCTCGTCCCGGATGGAGGCCAGCATCCGGATCTTGCTGTCCGGCTGGAACCCCGGCAGCACCCGGGAGGCGTGGTAATCGTCGAACAGCTTGCCGCCGAACTCGATATACAGCTTGTCGCCGAATTGCTCCCGCCGGGCCCGGATGTGCTGGGCCTGGAGGGCCAGGTATTTGTCGTTATCAAAACCGATTTTCATATGTGCTCCCTCTTTCCGGTAATTGCTTCAACCTAACTATTATACACGACCGCGCCCGGGGAGAAAAGGCCTTTTTGCATTTTCCCCTCCGGCAAATTTGCCGGTTTTCGGGGCGGGATTTTGGGCGAAACGCGCCGTTGCGTTTTGCCCCCGGCGGGGGTATACTAAAAGGTACACCACATATGCAGGAGGATGCACACCATGCGCTTTCAGGTTTTGCTGAAAAAGGAAAACGTTCCGGGGACCAATTTCTTCCCCTTTTTCGAGACCGACGACATCCAGGAGGCCAAGGACTTCGCCATGCGGCTGGCCTTTGAGGAGTTCAACCTGGTGAAGGTCATGGACACCAAGCGCCAGGAGCTGGTGCGGGACTTTGACGCCGCCATCTATCGGGAGTAACGCGTATACGGACGAATACGGACAAAAAAGAGGCGCTGCCGCGGCAGCGCCTCTTTTCAATTGGTGGATCGGGTAAATCAGAACCACAGGCCCCAGGCCAGGAAGCCCAGGCAGGCCACCACGCCGGTGAACAGCAGAACGATGACCAGATAGCCCATGATATCCCGGGCAGACAGCTTGGCAATGCCCAGAGCAGGCAGAGCCCAGAAGGGCTGGATCATGTTGGTCCACTGGTCGCCCCAGGCAATGGCCATGGCGGTGCGTCCGGCGTCGATGCCCAGGTTGGCGCCGGCGGGCATCATGATGGGACCCTGAACGGCCCACTGGCCGCCGCCGGAGGGAACGAAGAAGTTCACGATACCGGCCGCCAGGAAGGACAGCATGGGGAAGGTGATGCTGTTGGAGATGTTGACGAAGAACTGGGAGATAACGCTGGCCAGAGACACGCCCTGCTCATTGGCAGCCACCATCATGCCCATGATACCGGCATAGAAGGGGAACTGCAGCAGGATACCGGCGGCGCCGGCGGCAGCCTCGCCGATGGCGTCCACATAGCGGCGCAGGTCACCGTGGAGCAGGATGCCCAGGAACAGGAAGATCATGTTCACGATGTTCAGGCCCAGGGTGAAGCCGTTCTGGACGAAGTAGTAAACGATGTAGGCAAACCCGGCCACCACCAGGATCACCCACAGGATCTTGGAGTGCTCGATGCGGTCAGCGGGGGTCTTGATCTCGTAGGTCTTGTCCTCCTCATCCTGCAGCAGGGTGGGGTCGATGCAGACGGTGTGGGCCTTGTCGGGATGCATGGCGTAGTTGATGAAGGGCATGGCGATCAGGATCACGACGCACATGATGATGTTCACAGGGTGGAACACGGTGGCGGTGATGGGGGCCTGATAGGTCACCTCACCGAAGGCCTTGCCGGCCACCAGGTCCAGGGGGATGGAGCCGGACAGACCCGCGTGCCAGATCACAAAGCCGGAGTAGGCGGAGGCAATCAGCAGAGGATAGTCCACGGTGGGAACGCGGCGGACCACTTCCTTGGCCAGCAGAGCGCCCACCACCAGGCCGAAGCCCCAGTTCAGCCAGCAGCAGATGGTGGAGACCATGGTGGTGATCACGATGGCCTGCATGTTGTTGTGGCACAGACCCGCCACAGCCCGCAGGGCCTTGCGGCAGGGCTTGGCGGAAGCCATGGCGGAACCGAATACCAGAACCAGGGCCATCTGCATGGAGAACGCCAGCAGGCCCCAGAAGCCCTTTGCGTCGCCCCAGGCGTTGAGCACCTTCAGCGGACCCATTCCCGTGGCAAACATGGCGCCGATGAAAACGATGATGCTCAGGATGATGGCGAACAGGAAGGCATCCGGCAGCCAGCGATTGACCACGCGAACGCAGCCGTTGGTGAATTTCTTGAACACAGACTCACTCTCCTTAATTTGGGGGCGCGGCGCACCGCGCTGTTTCGTTTTCCGGTCCGCCGCCCTATACGCAGCAGACCCGTCTGTGTTAATTCTATAACAGTCACAGAATGTTTACAATTGCCAAATCGCTGAATTTTTAACGAACATTTTGTGAAGTGTTACAGATTTCTCGGATTTTTCATATATCACGCTAAAATATCGCAGAAAAGCATAAAGAATCAATAAAGTAATGGAGTTTTCGCGTTAAGTTTTTGGTTGGAGTCACCGAGCGACAGAGCAATAAAAACGGATGAGATTCTCCACTGCGGCGGACAGATTTTCCCGGCAGGAAACCCGCACCTGTTCAAAGGGCAGGGGCAGAGGATTGACGGGGAAGGCGGCGGTGAGGCCCAGCTCATAGGCCCGGGGCAGGGCGGAGACGTCCACCGCCCCGGCCAGGGCCGCGCAGGGAACTCCCAGCTCCCGGGCCCGCCGGGCCACGCCGATGACGGCCTTGCCGCCCAGGCTCTGGCTGTCCAGCCTGCCCTCGCCGGTTATGATCAGGTCCGCGTCCGCCGCCAGACGGGGGAAATCCGCCGCATCCAGCAGCATCTCCACCCCCGGCCGCAGCCGGGCGTTCAGAAGGACCGCCGCCCCTGCGCCGAAGCCGCCTGCCGCGCCGCCGCCGGGCATGTCCAGCACGTCCCGGCCCGTGTCCCGGCGCAGCACCGCCGCCAGATGGGCCAGGCCCGCGTCCAGCAGCTGCACCATGTCCGGGTCCGCCCCCTTCTGGGGGCCGAACACGGCGGCAGCGCCCCGGGGGCCGCACAGTGGGTTGTCCACGTCGCACAGCACCGTCACCGGCGGCAGAGGCTCCAGGTTTTCGGCGCAGATGCGGTGGATATCCCCCAGTGTGCCGCCGGTGGGGACAAAGGTCCGGCCCCGGCGGTCGTAAAATTCCACGCCCAGGGCAGCGGCGGCGCCGCAGCCGCCGTCGTTGGTGGCGCTGCCGCCCAGGCCCAGCAGCAGACGCCTGGCCCCATGGCGGGCGGCGTGCAGCAGCAGCTGGCCCACGCCGTAGGTGGTGGCCTCCGCCGGATGCAGGTCCGTTCCGGCCAGAGGCAGTCCTGCGGCGGCTGCCAGCTCCACAACGGCGGTGCCGTCAGGCAGCAGGCCGTAAAACCCCGGCGCCGTGCCGCCATAGGGGCCCGTGCAGGGGCATTCGATCCGCTGGCCGCCGCAGGCCGCCAGAAACGCCTCCACCGTACCCTCGCCGCCGTCGGCCAGGGGGATGGAGAGCACCTGTGCCCCGGGGTCCGCCCGCCCGATGGCCTCCCGGGCCACGGCGCAGAAGTCCCGGGCGGACAGGGTGCCCTTGAAGGAATCGGGGATGAGAATGTATTTGTGCATATTGCACCTCCCGGTGTAGCTTGTTGCCCATAGGATACTCCATCGGGGGAAAAATAACAAGAGGGCGCGGCCCAGCCGCGCCCTCCTGGGGGTGTCCTCCCAATTGTACCATTTTCGGCGGCAATCCGCCCTCTGCCCCGGCCCGCCGAGGGCAGCGGGCCCTACGGACTTGGCTCTCCCTCTGTGAGAGCTGTCGGCGCAGCCGACTGAGAGGGCCCGCGTCCCCCCCGCCTTTTGTTCACCGGATCTCGATGGCCCCTACCGGGCAGCTGTCCGCCGCCTCCTGGGCCGCCAGCCGGCACTCCTCCGGCACCGGGCCGCTGATGGCCCGGGCGGGTTCCCCGGGGTCCAGGGTAAACACGTCCGGGCATACTGCCGGACACAGCCCGCACTGGATGCACGTTTTCGCATGGACCATAGCCTGCATATTCCGCCCCTCCTTTCCGTTGATCTGCCCATAGTCTGCCCCGTTTCCCGGGGAATTATCGCCTGCTGCCTTGCCCGGGGCAACAAATCATGCTATACTGGCCTCATGTGTATAAAAAGGAGTGCATTTCCATGTCTGATACCATCGCCGCCATTGCCACGGCTCCGGGGCCGTCGGCCATTGGCGTGGTGCGCCTGTCCGGGCCGGACACCTGCGCCGTGCTGGACCGGGTGTTCCGCCCGAAAAACGGCCGCCCCATGTCCCGGCAGGAGCCCCGCCGCCTGGTGCTGGGGGACGTGCTGGACCGGGACGGCCAGGTCATCGACAGCGCCCTGGCGGTGCTGTTCCCCGGCCCCGGCAGCTACACCGGCCAGGACTGCGGCGAGCTGCAGTGCCACGGAAGCCCGGTGGTGCTGGACGCGGCCCTGGCCGCCATGCTTGCCGCCGGAGCCCGCCAGGCCAGGGGCGGCGAGTTCACCCGCCGGGCCTTTCTCAACGGCCGCATGGACCTTTTGCAGGCGGAGGCCGTGGCGGACCTGATCGACGCCGAGACCGCCCAGGCCGCCCACAACGCCGTGGGCCAGCTGGAGGGGGTCCTCAGCCGCACCGTCACGGAGATCTACGACGGCCTCATGGCCATTGTCTCCCGGTTTTACGCCGTGGTGGACTATCCCGACGAGGACATCGGCGACCTCCAGCGGGAGGACATGCTGGATACCCTCCGCCGCGCCGAAAACCGGCTGGAGGAGCTGCTGGCCACCTTCTCCCGGGGAAAGCTCCTGAAATTAGGGGTCCCCACGGTGATCCTGGGCCGCCCCAACGTGGGCAAGTCCTCCCTGCTCAACGCCCTGCTGGGCTATGACCGGGCCATTGTCACCGACGTGGCCGGAACCACCCGGGACACGGTGGAGGAAAAGGTCCGGGTGGGCCATGTGCTGCTGCGCCTGTGCGACACGGCGGGCATTCACCAGACGGAGGACGCCGTGGAGAAGATCGGCGTGGAGCGGGCCCGGGCCGCCGCCCGCCAGGCCTCCCTGGCCCTGCTGGTGCTGGACGGCTCCCGGCCCCTGACGGAGGCCGACCGGGAGGCCATGGCCCTGGCCCGGCAGGCGCCCAACCTGCTGGTGGCGGTGAACAAATCCGACCTGCCCCGGGCGGTGGACATCGGCCGACTGGCCGACGAGTTCGACAACGTGGTGTCCCTGTCCGCCCGCAGCGGCGAGGGGGTGTCCGTCCTGTGCGACGCCATCGGAGCCCTGTACCCCGCCGGGGAGGGCCGCCCCGGGGAGCTGCTGACCAATGCCCGCCAGGCCGACGCCGTGTCCCGGGCTCTGGCCTCCGTCCGCAGCGCCCGCAGTGCCCTGCGCATCGGCATGACCCCGGACGTGGTGCTCACCGATGCCGAGGCCGCCCTGGAGGCTCTGGGGGAGCTGAACGGAAAACACATCCGGGACGACCTGATCCAGACCATTTTCTCCCGCTTCTGCGTGGGAAAATAAAAAGACCGCAAAAAACGCCGGGACAGGGCTTTCCGTCCCGGCCTGTCCCGGATAAAAACCGGGACAAAGCCCGGCTTTTGCGGGACGTCCCGCCGGAAACCGGGACAGCTTTTGGGGAGGTTTTATGGACATGAGTGAGGCAAAGAAAAAGGACCAGCTGCCCGCCTGCCCGGTGGAGACCACGCTGACCTTGATCGGCGACAAGTGGAAGGTGCTGATCCTCCGGGACCTGATGCCGGGCACCAAGCGCTTCGGCGAGCTGAGAAAATCTGTGGGCGATGTGTCCCAGAAGGTGCTCGCCGCCCAACTGCGGGACATGGAGAAAAGCGGCCTGGTCCACCGGGAGGTCTATGCCGAGGTGCCGCCCCGGGTGGAGTATTCCCTGACCCCGCTGGGCCGGAGCCTGAAGCCCATTCTGGACTCCATGTGGGCCTGGGGCGAGGGATACAAGGCATCCCTGGAATGAAAAACCGTCGTGAAGCGCTTGAAAAAAGAAGCGCTTCACGGCGGTTTTTTGTTATTTTTTCAGCAGAACATAGGTGACGCCCCGGTTTTCGGCGTCCAGATCCCGGTCCTGCCGCAGCCGGGGGCACAGGGCCAGCCACCGGCGGGCCTCCTGGTTGAAGATGCTGAACTCCTCCCCGGGCAGAAAGCACAGCTCCTGCTGCCGCAGCCAGGTGCGGCAGGCAGTGCGCAGCCGCCCGCCTTTGCCGGAGGAGCCGTAGCCATGGATCAGCTTCATGGCCGGAGTCCCCATTTTCCGGGCGGCCTCCACCTCCGCCGCCAGGCGGCGGAGGGCTTCCGCGGCGTCGGGCCGCCCCAGCTCCAGATTCAGCTCCCGCACGGGTCTGTCCATGGTTCTCCTCCTATCAGTGCAGCGAAATAGGCAAACAGGGCCTCTGCCCCGGGGGCGTCCGCCCGGCGCAGGCCATAGCTCTGGCGCTCCGGGTGCCACTGGACCCCCAGCACCGGCAGCTGCCGGTGGACCGCCGCCTCCACCACGCCGTCCGGGGACCACTGCACCGCCTGTAAGGGCGGGGCCAGGCGGTCCACCGCCTGGTGGTGGCAGCTGGTGACGGCGGGAGCTTCCCCCAGCAGACGGGCCATCAGCCCCTCCGCCCGGGTGGGGTGCACCAGATCGCCCCGGGGCAGCTGGTGGCCGGGGATATCCCGCAGGGTCCCGCCCCAGTGGACGTTCAGGGCCTGGAGTCCCCGGCAGATCCCCAGAATGGGCCGCCGGGACCGGGCAAAGGAGTCGATCAGAAAGGACTCCGTTCCCGGAAGGGGGCCCCGGATGTCCCCGCCGCCGGGCAGCAGCAGTCCCCCGCAGTCCAGACTGCGGTACAGGTCCCGGCACAGGACCACCCGGGCCCCGGCGCTCTCCAGTGCCGCCAGATAGTTTTCATATTGACCCGGCACACCGTACAGATAAACAGCAGGCTTCATAGCGTTCCCCTCCCCTGTCTATTATGCGGCGGCGGGGAAAATTATGCCGGGACGGCGGACAAAACAATAAATCCGAACCCACGGCCAATCGGCAAAGGGTTCGGATTATATTGTGTTGGTGGACCTGAAGGGATTCGAACCCTCGACCTCTCGGATGCGAACCGAACGCTCTCCCAGCTGAGCTACAAGCCCATATGAACAGGGCAGCACACCCTGCTCATCTATTATACACATTTCCCGGCGGATTGCAAGCATTTTCTTCCCCAGCGGGCAAAAATCCGGTTCCGGCGGCGGGGCGGGAGCCGATTGTAAAGCCTTCTGATTTGTGATAAAATGCATGCCGGACCATAAAAGACAAAGGAGGCGCGCCATGGACCGGGAAGCCTTTGACCGGAAATATGCCGCCCGGCTGAACCGCCAGCAGCAGGAGGCGGTGCACGCCGTGGAGGGCCCTGTGCTGCTGCTGGCGGTGCCCGGCAGCGGGAAAACCACCGTGCTGGTGACCCGCCTGGGTTATATGCTGTGCTGCTGCGGCATTGCGCCGGACCAGATCCTCACCATGACCTATACCCGGGCCGCCGCCGGGGAGATGAAGCAGCGCTTTGCCGCCCTGTTCGGCCAGGACTGCCCCCATCCCCCGGAGATCCGCACCATCAACGGCGTATCCTCCAAGATCATCGCCTACTATGCCCAAAATTGCGGCAAAAGGCCGCCCTTCATCCTGGCGGAGGACGAAAGCGCCCTGGCGAAGCTGGTTTCGGACCTGTACCGGGACCTGTGCGGCGAGTACCCCACCCAGAGCGTGGTGAAGGAGCTGCGCAAGAGCATCGCCTATGCCAAAAATATGATGCTGCCGGAGGAGCGGCTGGGGGAGCTGGACACCGGCTTCGAGAAATTCCCGGAGCTGTACCGGGAATACGGCAAGGCCCTGCGGGACAATAAATGGATGGACTATGACGACCAGATGGTGTACGCCAAGAAAATCCTGGAGCTCCACGAGGATGTGCGGACCCATTTTCAGAACCGCTTCCCCTATATCTGCGTGGACGAGTCCCAGGACACCTCCCGGATCCAGCACGCCATCATCCGCCTGCTGGCCGGGAAAAGCGGCAATATCTTCATGGTAGGCGACGAGGACCAGAGCATCTATGGCTTCCGGGCCGCCTATCCGGATGCCCTGATGCAGTTTGAACAGACCTATCCCGGGGCCCGGGTGCTGCTGATGGAGGAAAACTACCGCTCCACGCCGGAAATTCTCCGGGCGGCGGACGCCTTCATCCGGAAAAATCACCACCGCCGCCCCAAGACCATCCACCCCACCCGGGCCTCCGGCGCTGCCGTCCGGGTGATCTACGCCATGGACCGGGCCGACCAGTACCCCTGGCTGGTGAATATGGCGGCCAGCGTCCGGGAGGAGACGGCGGTGCTTTACCGCAACAACGACAGCGCCCTGCCGCTGATCGACCTGCTGGACCGGGGCGGGATACCCTATCGCTGCCGCCGGATGGACGACGCCTTTTTCACCCACCGGATCGTGGCGGACATCCGGGACATCATCGCCCTGGCCCATGACCAGACGGACGCGGAGACCTTCCTGCGAATTTACTACAAGGTCGGCGGCGGAATCTCCAAAAAGGCGGCGGAGTATGCCTGCCAGAAAAGCCGGGCCACCGGAGGCTCCATCCTCCGGGAGCTGCTGGGCTTTCCGCAGCTGTCCCAATACGGCCGGGACAGCGCCGCTGCCCTGCTGACCATGCTGCCCATGCTTTTGCAGGACAACGCCGCCCAGGGCCTGAGCCGCATCTGGGACGGCCTGCGCTACCGGGACTATGCGGAGCGCCAGAAGCTGGACGGCGGCAAATATGAAATTCTCTGCCTGCTGGCCCGGCAGGAGACCGGGCTGGAGGGGCTGTGCCGCCGCCTGGACGAGCTGCAGGCCCTGGTGTCGGCCCCCTCCCTGCCCTGCGGCGGGGGACTGATCCTGTCCACCGTCCACTCCAGCAAGGGCCTGGAGTACGACACGGTGTATCTGCTGGACGTGCTGGACGGCATCCTTCCGGCGGTAACGGAGCCGAAGGACGCCGGGCAGCAGGACCAGTATCAGGAGGAGCGGCGGCTGTTCTATGTGGCCATGACCCGGGCCCGGAACCGGCTGTATCTGTTCTCCTGCCGGAATCGGGAGTCCGCCTTTGCCGACGAGCTGCGCCGGGGGCTGCCCCGGGAATACATCGGGCCGGAGGACGTGTTCGCCTCCCTGAATACGGAGCCGTGCGGAAAGCACTATCGCCACGCCGAAAAGGGCGGCGGCGTGATCCGGGCCTGCTGCCGGGGGCAGTGCATGGTGGCCTATGCCTCCGGCGAGACGGAGTTCCTGACCCTGGGCCAGATGGTGGACCGGCGGGCCGTGGCCTGGAGGGCCCCGGACCGGCCGGCTCCGGCGGCATTGCCCCGGGAGCAGGCGGCGCTGCCGCCGTCCGGGGTCCGTCCCGGGCAGAGGGCCGTCCACAGGGTTTTCGGACCGGGAACCGTGTTGTCCTTCCGGGACCCCATCGTGGAGATACGCTTTCCTGCCAAGGGGGACAAGAAATTCGTCCTGTCCGACTCGGTGCAGCGGGGGCTGCTGCGCCTTGAGGAGTGAGGGAGTGCCGGAATTTTTTTCCAGATTCAGGAAATCCCTGCATGATACTGTTCACTCTGGGGAAACATAAACAGTGAAAAAAGTAGATATGTCAGGGACGTTGTATAAGGAAATTGTATGACGCATTCGCCGAAATGTGTTGCATTTTTTGGGGCGTGTATTATAATATGGACATACCCGCAGTTCTATCAGGCAAATACAGACAAGAAGGTGATCAATTATGGAACTTCAGATTCAGGATCTTGTTTCTTCCATCAAAAAGGACGGCATCGACAGCGCAAATCAGCAGGCCGCCGCGATCCTGGCCGACGCCCGGAAGCAGGCGGACGCCATCATCGCCGACGCAAAGAGTCAGGCGGATAAGCTGCGGGACGACGCCAGGGCCGAGATCGAGGTGTTCAAAAACAGCGCCCAGCTCAGCGCCCAGCAGGCCAAGCGGGACGCAGTCCTGGCCTTCCGGCAGGAGGTGCAGCAGGAGTTTGAGAAAATCCTGGCCGCCGACGTGGGCAAGGCTCTGGACCAGCAGACGCTGGCCAAGCTCATCCAGGCAGCCCTCCAGGGAGAGGACGTTTCCGGCTACGCCGTGGAGGTGGGTCAGGTGACGGACGGCATCCGCCAGCAGCTGGCCCAGGAGCTGAAAAACGGCCTGGAGCTCCGCCCCTCCAAGAAGGTGGGCGCAGGCTTCCGGCTGGCCGCCAAGGACGGCTCCGGCTATTTTGACTGCTCCGACCAGGAGATCGCGGAGATGCTCATGCCCTTCTTCCGGGATATGCACCTGTAAGGGGGCGGCCTATGGCTTCCTACTACTATCTCATCTCCAGTCTGCCCATGCTCCGGACCCAGGGCGAGCCTCCCATGGACTACGCCGCGTTTCTGGCCATGTGCCGCTCGGCGGTCAGCGCCGGGGTATACCGGACGCTGGAGGAGCTGACGGTGGACTCGGACAAGGGGCCGCTGCTGTCGGAGTGGGCCGGGTTTTACAAGGCCCTGTGCCGGGAGCTGACCTATCAGCGGAATGTGAAGCTGGGACGGCCCTGCGCCGTGCCCTCCGACCGGGACGCCGGCATTGTCCAGACGGTGACGGCGGCGGTGAACGCCGAAAATCCCCTGGAGGGGGAGCGGCTGCTGCTGGACCTGGAATTCCGCCGCCTGGACGGCATGATCGGCCTGCACAACTTCGATGACCACGCCCTGTACGGCTACGCCATGAAGCTGCAGCTGCTGGAGCGGCAGCGCACCTTCCGGTATGAGGCTGGCAAGCGGGCCTTCGACGAGCTTATGGCCGGCATCCGCCAGCAGGTTTCCAGCTTATAACGAAACAGGAGAAACGAAATGGACAAAGTGACAGGATATGTGACCGGAGTAAACGGGAATCTGGTGGCAGCCACCTTTTCCGGCTCCGTCCGAAAAAATGAAGTGGGCTATGTCCAGGTGGGCGATGACCGGCTCAAGGGCGAGGTCATCCGCGTCAACGGCGACACAGCCAGTATGCAGATCTATGAAATGACCAACGGCATCCAGGTGGGCGACAAGGTGGAGCTCTCCGGCGAGCTGATGAGCGTGGAGCTGGGGCCGGGCCTGCTGACCCAGGTGTTCGACGGGCTGCAGAATCCCCTGCCGGAGCTGGCGCAGCAGTGCGGCTTCTTCCTGCAGCGGGGCGTGTATCTGGATCCCATCCCCAACAAGGACTGGGAGTTTACCCCCCTGGTGAAGCCCGGCGACCATGTTTCCGCCGGTGACGCCGTGGGCAGTGTGCCCGAGGGGCTGTTCACCCACCTGATCATGGTACCCTTCGGCCTGAAGGACGAAGGGTGGCGGGTGAAATCCGTCCGGGAAAAGGGCGTGTACAACGTCCGGGACACCGTGGCGGTGCTGGAAAACGACAACGGCGAGGAGAAGGAGCTGACCATGGTGTTCTCCTGGCCTGTGAAGCAGCCTATCCGCTGCTATGAGGAGCGTCTGCGCCCGGACGAGACCTTGGTGACCAAGCTCCGCTCCATCGACACGTTCCTGCCGGTGGCCAAGGGCGGCACCTTCTGCGTGCCCGGCCCCTTCGGTGCCGGCAAGACGGTGCTGCAGCACATGGAGGCCAAGAACGCCGATGTGGACATCGTCATCGTGGCCGCCTGCGGCGAGCGGGCCGGCGAGGTGGTGGAGGTGCTGAAGGAGTTCCCCGAGCTGGTGGACCCCCGCACCGGACGCTCCCTGATGGAGCGCACCATCATCATCTGCAACACCTCCTCCATGCCCGTGGCCGCCCGCGAGGCGTCGGTGTACACCGCCGTCACCATGGCAGAATATTACCGCCAGATGGGTCTGGACGTGCTGCTGCTGGCGGATTCCACCAGCCGCTGGGCCCAGGCCATGCGTGAGATGAGCGGCCGTCTGGAGGAGATCCCCGGCGAGGAGGCCTTCCCCGCCTATCTGGAGTCCGTCATTGCCTCCTTCTATGAGCGGGCCGGTAAGGTCCGGCTGAAGAACGGCAAGATCGCCTCCGTCACCATCGGCGGCACCGTGTCCCCCGCCGGCGGCAACTTCGAGGAGCCCGTGACCCAGGCCACCCTGAAGGTGGTGGGCGCGTTCCACGGTCTGTCCCGCGAGCGGTCCGACGCCCGCAAATACCCCGCCATCCACCCCATCGACTCCTGGTCCAAGTACCGGGGCGTGGTGGATATGGACCGGGTGGAGCAGGCCCGCAGCATCCTCAAGCGCAGCAACGAGATCAACCAGATGATGAAGGTCATCGGCGAGGAGGGTACCTCCGCCGAGGACTATATCGTCTATCAGAAGGGCGAGCTGCTGGACGCGGTGTATCTGCAGCAGAACTCCTTCGATCCCATCGACGCGGCCTGCGATCCCGACCGTCAGATCCACGAGTTCAACGTGCTGTATGACGTGCTGACCCGGGATTTCGCACTCAGCGACAAAAAAGAGATCCGCGCCTTCTTCAACCAGGTCCGGCAGGAGTTCCTGGACTGGCACAACACCGTGTTCCGCACCCCGGAATTTGAGGCCCAGGAAAAGCGGCTCAAGGACTTTTACCTGAGCAAGGCAGCGGGTTGAGAGGGGAGTCAATATGCAGAAAGTTTACACGAAAATTGAGTCCATCGTGGGTAACGTGGTCACGGTCCGGGCCTCCGGCGTCCGCAACGGCGACCTGGCCCTGGTGGGCGACAGCTATGCCAACGTCATCAAGCTGGACAAGGACCTGGTAACGCTTCAGGTGTTCAGCGGCACCCAGGGCGTCAGCACCACGGACCCGGTCCGGTTCCTGGGCCGCCCCATGATGGTGTCCTTCTCCGACCACCTGCTGGGCCGCATCTTCGACGGCGCCGGTGTCCCCCGGGACAACGGCCCCGCCCTGACGGAGAACATGATCCCCATCGGCGGCCCCTCCGTGAACCCGTCCCGGCGTATCGTGCCCAACAAGCTGATCCGCACCGGTATCCCCATGATCGACGTGTTCAACACCCTGGTGGAAAGCCAGAAGCTGCCCATCTTCTCCGTGTCCGGCGAGCCGTATAACCAGCTGCTCTCCCGCATCGCCATGCAGGCCCAGGTGGACATCATCGTCCTGGGCGGCATGGGCCTGAAGTACGACGACTATCTGTACTTCCGGGACACCCTGGAAAAGAGCGGCGCCATGGGCCGCACGGTGATGTTCATCCACACCGCCTCCGACCCCACCGTGGAATGCACCCTGGTGCCGGATATGGCCCTGGCCGTGGCGGAGCAGTTCGCCCTGGCCGGCAAGCGGGTGCTGGTGCTGCTGACGGATATGACCAACTACGCCGACGCGCAGAAGGAAATGGCCATCACTATGGAACAGGTGCCCTCCAACCGGGGCTATCCGGGCGATCTGTACAGCTGCCTGGCCGCCCGCTATGAAAAGGCTGTGGACTTCGAGGGCGCGGGCTCCATCACCATTCTGGGCGTCACCACCATGCCCGGCGACGACGTGACCCATCCGGTGCCCGACAACACCGGCTATATCACCGAGGGCCAGTATTACCTGAAAAACGGTCACATCGAGCCCTTCGGCTCCCTGTCCCGTCTGAAGCAGAATGTCAACGACAAGACCAGAAGCGACCACCGGGCCCTGATGGACGGCATGATCCGGCTGTACAGCGCCTATAAGGAGAGCCTGGAAAAAAAGTCCATGGGCTTCATGATGTCCGAGTGGGACGAAAAGCTGCTGAAATACGGCCACCTGTTTGAAACGAAGCTGATGGACCTGAGCGTGAATATCCCGCTGGAGGAGGCGCTGGACCTGGGCTGGGAGATCCTGGCCGAGTGCTTCGAGCCCAATGAAACCGGCCTGAAAACGAGCCTCATCCAGGAGAGATGGCCCAAGCGGTCCGCCGTGGAATGAGGGTGCGCCTATGGCTGTCAAACTTACCAAAAATGAATTGAAGGTGCAGAAGGACCGCCTGAAGCAGTTCCAGCGGTATCTGCCCACCCTCCAGCTGAAAAAGCAGCAGCTGCAATCCGTGGTGATGCAGGTAACGGCCCAGCTGGAGCAGGTGGAGCAGCAGCGCCGGGCCGCCGTGGCGGGACTGGACGACTGGGTGGCCGTTTTCGCGGAAAACGACAGCTTCCCGGCGGACAAGCGCCTGGAGACCCTGATCCGCCCCCACCATGTGGTGTGCGGCGAGGAGAACATCGCCGGTGTCACCGTTCCGGTGTTCCAGGAGCTGAGCTTTGAGGAGATCCAATACGACGTGGCGGACTATCCCCTGTGGGTGGACACCGCCGCCGTGCGCCTGCGGGAGATCGCCCGGCTGGACGCTCTGGAAAAGACCCTCCGCCGCCAGGTGGAGCTTCTGGAGCAGGAGCTGCGCTCCACGGCCCAGCGGGTGAACCTGTTTGAAAAGGTCAAGATCCCCGAGGCCAAGGAGAACATCCGGGTCATCGGCATCTACCTGGGCGACCAGCAGACCTCCGCCGTGGTGCGGGGCAAGATCGCCAAGAAGAAGCTGCAGGAGGTGAGCGGATGATCGAAAAAATGAAGGTCGTCCACATTGTGGCGGCCGCATCGGAAAAAACCGCCCTGCTGGACCGGCTGCGGACCCTGGGCATCGTCCACTTCGCCGAAAAGGCCAGCGCCGACCAGCGGCATCTGGAGCGCTTTGCGCAGCTGTCCCGGATGGACATGGCCCTGCAGGAGTACGTCGGCCCGGGCCGGGAGACCGCGCCCATGTCCGACAAGGACTTTGAGCCTTTTTATAAGGAGCTGGCCGACTGCCTGGAGCGCCGCAAGACCCTGCAGGAGAAGAAAACCGCCGCCGGTGCGGCGGCGGAGAAGCTGGCCGAGTGGGGCGACTTCTCCCCGGAGGAGCTGCGGGAGCTGAAGGACCAAGGCTTCGACATCCACGTCTACCGGACGGATAAAAAGACCATGGCCGCCCTTGCGGCGGACCCGGACGTGCGTGTGATCCGGTTGGCCCCGGTGGGAAAGATGCCCACCCTGGCCTCCATCGGTCCCCTGCCGGGGACCTACCCCGTCACCGAGTTCCCCATCCCCGATAAGGGTGCGGGTCAGCTGCGGCGTGAGCGGGACGACTGCGACCAGGGGCTTCGCAGCTGCCAGGCCTTCCTGACCGAGGCCGCCAAGCACCTGCCCAGCATCCACGACCAGATGCTCAAGACCCAGAACGCCGCCGAGTACTCCTCCGTCAGCAACACGTCCCAGAGCCAGGATGGCCTGGTGTGGCTCACCGGCTATATCCCGGAGGCGGAGGCGGAGGGCTTCAAGAAGGCCGCCGCCCAGGCCCACTGGGCCTGGGCTATGGAGGACCCCGCCGCCGATGACGACAAGGTCCCCACCAAGGTCAAGTACAACAAGGTCACCCGGCTGATGATCCCGGTGTTCGACATTCTGGGCGTGGTTCCCGGCTACCGGGAGTATGACATTTCCTTCTGGTTTCTGGGCTTCTTCACCCTGTTCTTTGCCATGATCATCGGCGACGCCGGATACGGCTGCCTGTTCCTGCTGGCGGCGCTGGTCATGACCCTGAAAAGCAAGAAGGCGTCCACCGCGGTGCAGCTGCTGTGGCTGCTGTCCATTGCCACCATTGTGTGGGGCGCGCTGACAGGCACCTGGTTCGGCCTGGAGCAGGCCATGGACGTGCCCTTGCTCCGGAGCCTGGTGATCCCCACCTTCGCCAACTATCCCGCCCACTTCGGTGTGGAATCCACCACCCAGCAGAACACCATCATGAAGTTCTGCTTCATCCTGGGCACGGTGCAGCTGTCGCTGGCCTGCGTCATGAACATCCGCCGCAAGCTCCGGGAGAAGGACCTGAGCTGGCTGGCGGACCTGGGCTGGCTGGCCGCCATCGACGCGCTGTATTTCGTGGTGCTGTACCTGGTCATCGGCCAGCAGGTGAATCTGATGCCTGTGGCCTGCGTGGTCATCGCGGGCTTCCTGCTGGTGGTGCTGTTCGGCGGTATGTCCCCGGACAAGAGCTTCGGCCAGGGCCTGAAGGCGGGCCTGGGCGACGCGTTCACGGTGTTCCTGAACACCATCAGCGCCTTCGGCAACATCATGAGCTACATTCGCCTGTTTGCCGTGGGCATGGCGTCTCTGGCCATCGCCCAGAGCTTCAACAACATGGCCCTGGGCTTCAAGGGCCCCCTGGTCATCGCCGCCGTCCTGATCCTGCTGATCGGTCACGGGCTGAACATCGTCATGGGCCTGCTGTCTGTGGTGGTCCACGGCGTCCGCCTGAACCTGCTGGAGTTTTCCGGTCAGCTGGGTATGGAGTGGGCCGGTATTGCTTACGATCCCTTTAAAAAGCACGATAAAATCAAAAAATAAACGGATAGGAGATCAACTATGAATATCGAATTTATTGGTATGGCGTGCGCTCTGGGCCTGTCCGCCATGGGCTCTGCGTTCGGTTCCGGTTTTGCCGCTCAGGCCTCCGTGGGTGCGTGGAAAAAGTGCTACGCCAACGGCAAGCCCGCTCCCTTCATCATGGTGGCCTTCTCCGGCGCACCGCTGACCCAGACCATCTATGGCTTCCTGCTGATGAACTTCATCCGCAGCGCCGTGGAGGGCGGCTGTGACGCGGCTCTGGCCATGTTCACCGGCATTTTCGCGGGCCTGGCCATCGGCCTGTCTGCCTTCTTCCAGGGCAAGGTTGCCGCCGCCTCCGCCGACGCTCTGGGCGAAACCGGAAAGGGCACGGCAAACTACTTCATTGTCATCGGTATTATCGAAACGGTGGCACTGTTCACCCTGGTGTTCAGCCTGCTGCTGCTCCAGTAACCCCGCAAAAGCAAGGGGATCCGGTCCCCTGCCAGACAACGCAAAAACTTCCCCTGCCATAGGCAGGGGAAGTTTTTTGCTTATTAAAAAGGTCTCGCAGAGTTTGCCGCCCGCAGGTTTCGCGCATTTTGGACAAGTATTAGTAATACTTCACCAGCCCCGACAGCAGCAGGGTGGGGAGCAGCAGCAGAACCAGGAAGGCCAGCATGTACAGCGGCGACAGGGCGGCGAAATCGCCGGCGGTGGTCAGATAGTACGACAGCACCAGGCCGCACAGGCCGCCGATCCAGCTGAGGACGGTGGACCAGCGCACCGCCTGACACATCCGCTGGCTGCCGATGACGGTTTCCGCCATAGGCAGCAGGCCGTCCCGATAGATCAGGGCGTTGGGGGTCTCCCCGGGCTGGGCGGTCAGGTCCGCCAGGGCCAGCCGGGTGGCCACCCCCGGGTAAATGGGCCGGGCGTTCAGGCGGAATTTCCGCTTCAGCAGATTGGGGGTGATGTTGACGCCCCGGGTGGCCAGCACCGGGGTCATCCGGTTCCGGCGCAGGGCCCGCAGGGCCCACTCCACGTTCCGGGAGGGCAGGTACTTCACCGCGAAGATGGCCGCCAGGCGGCCGTCCACCGTCATGAAAACACCGGTTTCCATTTTCAGGTCCCGGGGCAGGGCGATGCGGCGCTTTTTCATGAAATAGGCGCTGCCCATGGCCACCGTGGCCCCCCGGACGGTGCAGTCGATGCCGCCATCCTCGTAATAGTGCAGGTCGTGGGCGTCGTAGCGGAAGCTGACCTGGCCGTCCATCAGCTGCAGCAGCAGGGGCGTCAGCTGGCTTCCGGCGGCCCGGCACAGGGCCTCGGCATAGGCCAGGGCCTCGCCGATCTCCTGATCGTATACCTTCAGGCCGTTAAGCTCCACCGTACCCAGGGCGGCGGAGGGCTCGTTCTTCTCCTTGCCGCGCAGGGACAGGACCCCGGCCGGGAACAGGTCCTCGTCCGTGACCACCACCCGGCGGGCGGCGGTAATGGCCCGGGCCCCCCTCCAGCCCGCCACGGCGCAGCCGCTTTTGTGCAGGCGGCGGCACAGCAGGGACAGGGGCAGCGTCCCGGACAGGGGCAGGGACAGGGGTACCGTGGCCGACAGCAGCGCCGACCACAGCCAGAGGAAGCGGTTCATCTGGTGCCCGCTGAGGGCTGCCACCAGGGCCAGCACCGTGGCCAGGGCCAGGTACAGCGGCGTCAGAATGGGCTGCCACCGGGCGGCGGGGTCCGGGGACTGCCACATGCGGTAAAAGCCCTCCAGCCGCCCCTGCTGCTTGCAGGCTCCGGCGGCGGTGACGGAGGCCACATACGGCGGCGTGCCACCCAGCTGGGCCAGGCGGAAGCTGTCATACCGGGCCCGGGCGGCGCGATATTGGCCGCAGGCGCACAGATACAGCAACGCCGCCGCCGGGGCGGCAAAGGGCAGGTTCGGGCATTGCCCCAGAAACAGGCACTGGGCGCTGTCCGCCAGGGCTGCCAGGCCGCACACCAGAGCCGCCGCCGGGGCGGTGACGCGCCCATGGCCCAGGCTCTCCCCTGCCTCGTGCCACAGCCGGGTGCTCAGCAGCAGGCACAGGGCCAGCAGCCCCGCCGGTATGCCGCAGCGCAGCCAGACGTGGTCATACCACCCCTGGGACAGCAGATCCAGCCCGTCGATGACGGCCACGGCTATGGCCAGCAGGGTGGGCGCCGTCAGCAGCAGACGCTGCCGGTGCAGCCGGGCGCACTGCCACTTCTGCTCCCGGGCGGCGTCGTCCATGGTGGGCTCCGGCTCCGGCGGCTCCTCCGGGGCGTCGTCCGGGTTTTCCAGGTCCCGGGCGGGGATGCGGTCCCGGACCCACTGGGCGGCGGCGGACAGGCGCTCCCTCAAAGGCACCCGCTCCGGCAGGACGCCGTCCTCGTCGTCCTCCTCCGGAACGGCCCGGGGCTCGTCCGGGTCCTCCTGCCGCTGCCGGAAGCGGCGGCGCAGCCGGTCCAGGGGGTTCTCCCGGGGCGGTTCGTCGTCCGGACGATACTCCGGCTCCGGAACAGGCTCCGGTTCCGGTTCGGGTTCTGGTTGTGGTTCTTGTTCCGGCTCTTGTTCCGGTTCGGGGGCCGGCTCCGGCTCAGGCTCCGGTTCGGAGACCGGTTCGGGTTCGGGGATGGGCTCCGGTTCGGGGGCCGGCTCCGGCTCCCTTCGGGACCCACCCGAGCCGAATTCGTCCAGAATGTCGTCTATGGTGAAGTCCATCTCCGGCGGCGTGGGCCGCATGTCTTCGTTACGCATGGTGATCCCTCGTTGTTATCCCCGGCGCTGGCGCACGGCCTCATACAGCAGGATGGCGGCGGCCGCCGACGCGTTCAGGGAGGAAATATGCCCCTTCATGGGGATGCTGACCAGGAAATCGCAGTTTTCCGCCACCAGGCGGCTCATGCCATCTCCCTCGGAGCCGATGACAATGGCCGCCGGGCCCTTGAGATCGGCGCTGTACAGGTTGGTGGAGGCTCCGGCGGCGGTGCCGAAGATCCAGACCCCCTGTTTTTTCAGGTCCTTCAGGACGGAGGTCAGGTTGGCCACCCGGGCCACCGGCAGATAGCTGACGGCCCCGGCGGAGGTTTTCCCCACGATGGCGGTGAGCCCGGCGGAGCGGCGCTTGGGGATGATGAGCCCGTGGGCCCCGGCGCACTCGGCGGTGCGGAGGATGGCCCCCAGGTTGTGGGGGTCGGATATCTCGTCGCACACCACCAGCAGAGGCGGCTCCCCCTTGGCGGCGGCGGCATCCAGGATGCTCTGGACGCTGACGTATTCCCGGACGGCGGCCAGGGCGATGACCCCCTGGTGGGAGTGGGTGCGGCTCATGGCGTCCAGCTTCCGCCGGTCCGCCTCCACCACCACCACACCGGCCTCCCGGGCCCGGGAGGCGATATGGCCCAGGGTCTTGTCCGTCTCGCCCTTGGCCAGATAGATCTTGTCAATGGCCGTTCCGGCCCGCAGGGCCTCGATCACAGCGTTGCGGCCCTCGATGAGGCCGTCGGCCTCCGCCTGGGGGGCGGGCCATCTGGTTTCGTTGTCTCTCATGGTGCGATGTCCTCGTTTTTTCGATATTTTATCCAGTATACCATATTCCATGGACAAGATAAAGCGCCCGGGACACAAATTTTTCGCCATTTTTCCCGGCGGGCTTTCTTGTATCAGGCCGGAAAATGTGGTATGATAAATTATTAAATTAGGGAAGTGCCGCCTTTTTCACGACACGGGGCGGCTGGGAGGTTTCCATTGGACAGAAAGCAAGTGCTTCTCGACGACGGGCAGATGGCCCGCCAGCGGGAATTTACCGAAAAAATCCACGCCATGCACCAGGCCCGGGGCCGGACGCCTCTGGCTCTGGTGGACACCTTCGGGTGCCAGCAGAACGTGGCCGACAGCCAGCATATCCTGGGGATGCTGCGGGACATGGGGTGCGAGTTCACCGACGATGCCGCCCGGGCGGACATTGTGGTGATGAACACCTGCGCCATCCGGGACCATGCGGAAAAGCGGGTATACGGCACCCTGGGCGCCCTGACCCACACCAAGAAGCAGAACCCGGAGCAGATCATCTGCCTGTGCGGCTGCATGGCCCAGCGGCCGGAGGTGGCGGAGAAGGTCCGGACCAGCTATCGCCATGTGGACCTGGTGTTCGGGCCCCAGGCCCTGTGGAAGTTCCCGGAACTTCTGTATCAGGTGTATACCCGCCGGGGCCGGGTGTTCTCCGTGGAGAACGAGCACGGCTCCATTGCCGAGGGGATGCCCGTGGTCCGGGAGGGCCGGGTCCGGGCGTGGGTGTCCATCATGTATGGGTGCAACAACTTCTGCTCCTACTGCATCGTCCCCTATGTCCGGGGCCGGGAGCGCAGCCGCGCCCCGGAGAAGATCGTGGAGGAGGTCCGCCAGCTGGCGGCGGAGGGCTTCAAGGAGATCACCCTGCTGGGCCAGAACGTGAACTCCTACGGAAAGGACCTGCCGGAGCCCTGGGACTTTGCGGACCTTCTGCGGGAGCTGGACAAGATCGACGGCGACTACCTGATCCGCTTTATGTCGTCCCAGCCCAAGGATGCCAGCTATAAGCTGTTTGACACCATGGCCCAGAGCCGCCACGTGGCCCACCAGCTGCACCTGCCGGTGCAGTCCGGCAGCGACCGGGTGCTGCGGGCCATGAACCGCCCCTATGACCGGGCGAAATACCTGGACCTGATCGGCTATGCCCGGAAGGTCATGCCGGACCTGGTGCTGACGTCGGACGTGATCATCGGCTTCCCCGGCGAGACGGAGGCCGAGGCCATGGAGACGGTGGACCTGGTGCGGCAGGTGGAATTCGACGCCCTGTTCACCTTCATCTTCTCCCCCCGGCCCGGTACGCCGGCGGCCAAAATGGACGATCCGGTGCCCCGGGCGGAGAAGCAGAAGTGGTTCGACACCCTGTGCAGCACCCAGAACGAGATTTCTGCCCGGCTCCACGCCGGGTATGTGGGCCGGACCCTGCGGGTGCTGGTGGACGGCGAAACCGACGACACCCGGTGGCCCCTGTCCGCCCGGACGGCGGGGGGACGGCTGGTGCACCTGGTGGGGGACAAGTCCGCCCTGGGCCAGTACCGGGACGTGAAGATCACCGACAGCAACACCTGGGCCCTGTTCGGGGAGATGCTTCCTGCATCAAAAGAACAACGTTCTTTTGATGCATAAAACTGTCCAAAAAGGGCCTTGCCCTTTTTGGACAAAAGGCCCGCAGTCTGCTGCGCGCATAATTGGTCCGCCATGGGCGAACCAATTCCACACTTGCAGACCGAGAAGTATTTTCGGCCAGGTACACGCCCCGGCCGAAAATGATTGCATTTCATTTACCGCCTGCGGGCGGCAAACTCTGCGAGGCTTTTTGATGCATAAGATACCACGGCCAACGCCGCGAAGCGGGCATATGCCCCATAGAACAATAAGTTTTGCACTTTTCAACAATGTTTTCCACCACCATTCGACAGATCAGCCGCCTATGCGGCAGAAAGCGCGGGTGAAACCATGGCAGAGCTGACCCCCATGATGAAGCAGTATCTGCAGATTAAGGAACAGAATCAGGACGCCATCCTGTTTTTCCGGCTGGGAGATTTTTACGAGATGTTCGGCGACGACGCCCGGAAGGCGTCCAAGGAGCTGGACCTGACCCTGACCACCCGGGATAAGGACAAGAACAAGAGCTTCGAGGAGAAGATCCCCATGTGCGGCATCCCCTATCACGCCTCGGACGCCTATATTGCCCGGCTTATTGCCAAGGGCTACAAGGTGGCCATCTGCGAGCAGACCGAGGACCCTGCCACGGCCAAGGGCCTGGTGGACCGGGACATCATCCGGGTGGTGACCCCCGGCACGGTCATTGACGCGGCCTGCCTGGAGGAGGGACGCTCCAACTTCTGCGCGGGGCTGTATCTGGACGACACCTGCGCGGGCTTCAGCGTGTGCGACATCTCCACCGGCAAGACCCACGTCACCGCCTTCCAGGGTCCGGACCGGGCGGAGCACCTGCTCAACGAGCTGGGGCGGTTTTCCCCGGCGGAGGCGGTGGTGAACCAGGCGGCCTACGACTGCGGGCCGCTGCTGAGTCTGATGCAGGATAAGCTCCACTGCCATGTGGAGCGGCTGAGCGCCGGACGCTTTCAATTGCAGGAGGCGGAAAGGACCGTCCGGCAGCAGTTCGGCGACGAGGCCGCCGCCCGGCTGCCCAAGGGGAATCCCGCGGCGGCGCTGTCGCTGGGAGCCCTGCTGGACTATCTCCACGAGACGCAGAAAACCGACCTGCGCCATGTGGACGACCTGGACTATTACCAGCAGGGGCAGTTCATGGAGCTGGACCTGACGGCCCGGCGGAACCTGGAGCTGACGGAGACCCTGCGCAGCAAGGAGAAGAAGGGGAGCCTCCTCTGGGTGCTGGACAAGACCAAGACCCCCATGGGCGGGCGGATGCTCCGCAGCTGGCTGGAGCGGCCCCTGCTGTCCGTAACGGCCATCACCCGCCGCAGCGGCGCCGTGGGCCAGCTGGTGGACCACACCATGATCCGGGAGGAGCTGGCCCTGGCCCTGACGGGCATCGGCGACATGGAGCGCCTGGTGGGCCGCATCGTATACGGCACCGCCGGGGGCCGGGACGTGGTAGCCCTGAAAAACGCCATGGCGCGGCTGCCTCATGTGAAGGAGCTGCTGTCGGCCTTTGACCGGGGCCGCCTGGGGGAGCTGGCCCAGCTGGACACCCTGGAGGACCTGACGGACCTCATCGGCCGCACCCTGTGCGACGATCCCCCCTTCTCCGTCCGGGAGGGGGAGTTCATCCGGGACGGCTTCGACCCGGAGGTGGACCGCCTGCGGAGCATCCTCCATGGCGGCAAGGGCGTCATCGCCTCTATGGAGGCCGCCGAAAAGGAGAAAACCGGCATCCGCACCCTGAAGATCGGATACAACAAGGTGTTCGGATACTACATCGAGGTGTCCAACTCCTTCAAGGACCAGGTGCCCGAGACATACATCCGCAAGCAGACCCTGGTCAACGGCGAGCGCTATATTACCCAGGAGCTGAAGGACCTGGAGCACGACATCCTGTCCGCCTCGGACCGGGTGTCGGCCCTGGAATATGAGCTGTTCACCCGGCTGCGGCAGGAGCTGAGCGGCCATGTGGCCCGGATCCAGGCCACGGCCGCCGCCGTGGCGGAGGCGGACTGCCTGTGCTCCCTGGCGGCGGTGGCAGTGAAGAACAACTACTGCTGCCCGGCGGTGGACGAGTCCGGGGTCATCGAAATCCACCAGGGACGCCACCCGGTGGTGGAGGCCATGCGGCCCGACGCCCTGTTTGTGCCCAACGACACCTATATGGGCCGCAGCGAGGACCGGGTGTCCATCATCACCGGCCCCAACATGGCGGGCAAGTCCACCTATATGCGCCAGGTGGCGCTGATGGTGCTCATGGCCCAGATCGGGTCCTTTGTCCCGGCCAAGGCCGCAAGGCTTGGCATCGTGGACCGGATCTTCACCCGCATCGGGGCCTCCGACGACCTGTCGGCGGGACAGTCCACCTTTATGGTGGAGATGACGGAGGTCAGCGACATTCTGCGCACCGCCACCGCCAACAGTCTGCTGATCCTGGACGAGATCGGCCGGGGCACCTCCACCTTCGACGGCATGAGCATCGCCCGGGCGGTGCTGGAATACTGCGCCGACCCCAAGCGCCTGGGGGCCAAGACCCTGTTTGCCACCCACTATCACGAGCTGACCGCCATGGAGGGGACCCTTCCCGGCGTGAAGAACTACAACATCGCCGTCCGGGCCCGGGGGGAGGAGATCGTGTTCCTGCGGAAGATCGTCCCCGGCGGCGCGGACCGCAGCTACGGCATCGAGGTGGCCAAGCTGGCGGGCCTGCCGGAGACGGTGGTGTCCCGGGCCAGAAAGATCCTCCGCCAGCTGGAGGAGGAGTCCGGCCACCCGGCGGCAGCCCCCGCTCCCCGGGAGGACCAGGTGTCCTTTGCCGCCGTGGCCGAGGGGGAGGTCATCGACCGGCTGCGCCGGGCCCAGGTGGACTCCCTGACGCCCCTGGAGGCCCTGCAGCTGCTGTACGAGCTGAAAAAGAAGCTGACGTAACACGAAAGGACAACGCTATGCCTGATATTCAATGCCTGCCGCGGCATGTGGCGGATCTGATCGCCGCCGGCGAGGTGGTGGAGCGGCCCGCCAGCGTGGCCAAGGAGCTGCTGGAAAACGCCCTGGACGCCGGGGCCACCGCCATTGTGGCGGAGGTGCAGCACGGGGGCCTGACCTATCTGCGGATGACGGACAACGGCTGCGGCATCGCGCCCCAGCAGCTGCCCACGGCGTTTCTGCGCCATGCCACCAGCAAGCTGCGCACCGCCGGGGACCTGGCCGCCATCGGCACCCTGGGCTTCCGGGGGGAGGCCCTGGCGGCCATCTCCGCCGTGTCCCGGGTGGATATCCTGACCCGCCAGACCGGGGCCCAGACCGGGGCCTCCCTGCATCTGGAGGGGGGCGTGCCCGGCCAGGTGGAGGAGATCGGGTGCCCGGAGGGCACCACCATCTGTGTGCGGGACCTGTTTTACAACACCCCCGCCCGGATGAAATTCATGAAAAAAGACAGCGCCGAGGGGGCCGCCGTGGCGGGTATCGTCCAGCACCTGGCCCTGAGCCATCCGGAGGTGTCCTTCAAGCTGCTGCGGGACGGGGCCGAGGTGCTCCACACCCCCGGCGACGGGCAGCTGCTGTCCGCCGTATACGCGGCCATGGGCCGGGACTTCGCCATGGGCCTGCAGGAGGTCCGGGGCTGCGGCGGCGACGTGCAGGTGTCGGGCTATGTGACCCGGCCCCTGAACGGCCACGGCACCCGGGGCCGCCAGCTGTTCTTCGTCAACGGCCGGTTCGTGAAAAGCCAGCTGCTGTCGGCGGCCCTGGAGGAGGCGTACCGTAACCGCCTGCTGAAGGGGAAGTTCCCCGGCTGCGTGCTGCATCTGACCCTGCCGGAGGATCGGGTGGACGTGAACGTGCATCCGGCCAAGACCGTGGTGAAATTCGTATCCGACAAAACCGCCTTTGACGCGGTGTACTATACCGTCATGGACGCCCTGAACCGGGCGGAACAGCCCGCCCGGCAGGAGGAAAAGCCCTTTTACCGGACCATGACCGCCCAGGAGTTCCGGCAGCAGCAGAAGCCCCAGCCGGAGAAGCCGCCGCTGGGCAGCTATACTGCCCGGCCCGCCGCCCCGGCCCGGCCGGTGCGCCCGGCGGAACAGCCGACCCTGGCGGTGCGGGACGTGGCCCCGGAGCCGGGGAAGGCCTTCACGGCCCCCACGGCCCGGCCCGGCGTCAGCTATCACATCACCCCGCCGTCCCCGGCCCCTGCGGCAGAGCCGCAGGAACCGGCGCCTGTGCGGGAGGAACCGCCTGTGCAGGAGACGGTATCCCTGCCGGAGCAGGTGACCCTGGAGCCGCCGCATGAGGCCCCCTGGCGCATCGCCGGGGAGGTGCTGCGGACCTATATCATCTGCGAGGACGAGGAGGAGAACGTGTGGCTTATCGACAAGCACGCCGCCCATGAGCGGGTGCGGTTTGACGCGCTGAAGGCCGCCGCGGAGCCGGTGATGACCCAGACCCTGCTGGAGCCGTTGGCGGTGGAGTTGCCGCCGGAGGACTGCGCGGCGATGCTGGAGCAGCTGCCGCTGCTGGAGCGGTATGGCTTCCGGTGCGAGGATTTCGGCGGCGCGGTGCTGGTGCGGGAGGTACCCGGCGATATCGACGACCCCGCCGGGGCCCTGGAGGAGCTGGCGGAGGACTTGCGGCTGAACCGGGCGGACCCGGACGCGGCCCGGGACAGCCTGCTGTCCACCATGGCCTGCAAATCCGCCATCAAGGCCGGGATGCACACCGACCCCGCCGAGCTGCGGCGTCTGGTGGACCGGGTCCAGTCCGGGGAGATCCAGTATTGCCCCCATGGCCGCCCGGTGGCGGTGAAGCTCAGCAAATACCAGGTGGAGAAGATGTTCAAGCGGGCGTGACAGCCCGGGAAAGGAGCCGCCTATGACCGTTCTGTGCGTGGTAGGCCCCACCGCCAGCGGAAAAACGAAAATGGCCGTGGCCCTGGCCCGGCGGCTGAACGGCGAGGTGGTGTCCGTGGACTCCATGCAGATCTACCGGGGCATGACCATCGGCACCGCCGCCCCCACGGCGGAGGAGATGGAGGGGGTCCCCCATCACATGATCGCCGTGGCGGACCCGGCGGAGCAGTGGTCTGCGGCCCGGTTCTGCCAGGCGGCGGACGCCTGCATTCAGGATATCCTCAGCCGGGGAAAGCTCCCGGTGCTGGCCGGGGGCACGGGCCTGTACCTGGACGCCCTGATCCGGGGAGACGACTTCGCCCCCGGCTGCCAGGGGGGCCGGACCCGCCTGCGGCTTCAGCAGGAGCTGCGGGAGCTGGGGCCCTGGGAGATGCTGCGGCGGCTGGAGGCCGTGGACCCGGAGACGGCGGCGCGGCTGCACCTGCGGGATGAAAAGCGCATTCTCCGGGCACTGGAGATCTATGAGCAGACCGGGGAGCCCATGTCCCTGCGGGACAGGCGGGGACGGCAGCGTCCGGACCGGTACGAGGCGGTGTATATCGGGCTGAGCTTCCGGGACCGGGAGGACCTGCGCCAGCGCATTGACCGCCGGGTGGACGAGATGGTCCGCCGGGGGCTTTTGCAGGAGGTGCAGGCGCTTCTGGACGGGGGCCTTCCCCGGGACGCCACGGCCCTGCAGGCCATCGGATACAAGCAGTTCCTGGCGGTGGCCGACGGCACGGCCACGGCGGAGCAGGCGGTGGAGGAGGTCAAGCTCCGCTCCCGCCAATATGCCAAGCGGCAGCTGACCTGGCTGCGGCGGAACCCGGCGATCCACTGGATCTACTGGGACAAGGAGCCGGATTTCCCGGCGGCTCTCCAGAATGCGACAGATTTTCTCACAGCCCATGGCTTAGGATAAGGGCAGGCGGACAGCCGTCCGCACAAAGAGAAAAGGAGCATTCGTTATGCAGAAAAACAACCTTCAGGACATCTTTTTGACCAAAGTCCGCAAGCAGAGCCTGCCTGTGACCGTGTTTCTGATGAACGGTTTCCAGATGCGGGGCAGCGTCACCGGCTTCGACAGCTTCACCGTGGTGCTGGACACCGACGGCAGGCAGCAGGTGATCTACAAGCACGCTATATCTACCATCGTCCCACTGCACCCGGTGGCCCTGTATGACCCATGCCTGCCGTCGGAGGCGCAATAGCGCCCCGGCCGGAAGGCCGTCAAGCGTTTTGCCCCGGGCAAAACCTTGGGCACGGGCGGATTCACTTCGCCCGTGCGGAATAAAATCACGGGGCCCCAGATGCCGCCCTGCGGCATCTGGGCAACAGGCAGCAGGTGATCTATAAGCACGCTATATCTACGATTGTCCCGTTGCACCCGGTGGCCCTGTACGACCCATGCCTGCCGTCGGAGGCGCAATAGCGCCCCGGCCGACAGGGCGCACAAGCGCTTTGCCGCAGGCAAAGCCTTGGGCACGGAGAATTTTTGAGACATGCCCCGGCGCGCGGCAGCGCCCCAACACCATCACCCGGCCACCAAAGGAGGTTACGCCATGAAATCCACCCGCGTATTCAAAATTCTGTCCATTGCCCTGGCGGCGGCGGTGGTGTTCTATTTCCTGGTCCAGGGGGTGCGGTATCTGACGAACCCCTACGCCACCACCCGGGTGTATACCAGCACCACGGAGGACGCCGTGGAGGCCTCCGGCTGGCTGGTGCGGGAGGAGGAGACCTTCCGCACCGACGCCGGGACCCTGAGTCCCACCCGGGAGGAGGGGGAGAAGGTGGGCCAGGGCCAGGTCATCGCCGCCACCTATGACAGCCCCGGGGCCCTGGAGGCCGTGGCCCAGATCCAGGCCAAGCGGCTCCAGCTGGAGCAGCTGGAGTATGCCCTGTCCTCCTACCTGAACCCCGACGCCGCCCTGAAGCTGGACGGCTCCATCTCCGACGACATCATGGCCCTGCGGAAGAACCTCACCGGCGGGGACTATACCGCCGCCTCCGGCGACCTGTCCCAACTGAAGGCCGCCATTGTCAAGCGCAGCCGGGCCTATACCTCCAGCCAGGAGATCAAGGCCGAGATCACCGCCGTGCAGGACGAGATCGACTCTTTGCAGGCGGGACTCACCGGCGCGGCCAACATCACCGCCCCCCGGGCGGGGACCTACTCCGCCGTGTGCGACGGATACGAGTCCGTGCTGACCCCGGCGGGGCTGGATGACCTGACCCCCAGCGCCCTGGACAAGCTCACCGCCGGGGAGAATAACGCCAACGTGGGAAAGCTCATCTACGGCAACACCTGGTACTATGCCGCCGCCGTCACCCAGGAGGAGGCCCAGCGCATCGCCGGCTGCGGCAGCGTGTCCCTGCGGCTGACCAAAGGCATCACCGATGACATCGCCGCCACGGTCCACTCCGTCGGCCCGGCGGAGGACGGCCGGTGCGTGGTGGTGCTGGCCTGCCGGGAGTATCTGGCGGAGACCACCCAGCTGCGGCACCAGACGGCCCAGATCGTGCTCCACAGCTACACCGGGCTGCGTCTGCCCTCCGTGTGCCTGCGGCAGCAGGAGGACGGGACCCTGGGGGTTTACTGCGCCCAGGGCAGCTTCTCCCGGTTCAAGCCGGTGGACATGGTGTACCAGGGAGATGACTATGTGCTGGTGTCGGTGCCCCAGAACACCGACGGACTGGACACCCTGCGTCCCGGGGACGAGGTCATCATGACCGGCGTCACCCTGGACGGCTCACAGATATTGACAGGAGATTAATACGGGAAAGGAAGGCTTTCACTATGTCTATTGCGGAGAACATTGCCGCCGTCCGGCAGCAGATGGACCAGGCGGCCCGGGAGACCGGCCGCACCGGCGCCGACATCATCCTGGTGGGCGCCAGCAAAATGAACGACGCTGCCGCCTGCCAGGAGGCCATTGCCGCCGGTATTGACGCCCTGGGGGAAAACCGGGTCCAGGAGATGACCGCCAAGCTGGCGGAAAACGCCTATGAGGGCCGTCCCCTGCACTTTATCGGCCATTTGCAGCGCAACAAGGTCCGCCAGGTGGTGGGCAAGGCCGATCTGATCCAGTCTGTGGGCAGCACGGAGCTTTTGCAGGAGATCGAAAAGGCCGCCGGAAGACTGGAGCTCTGCCAGGATATCCTGCTGGAGGTGAACATCGGCGGCGAGGCCGCCAAAAGCGGCTTTTCCCCGGATCAGATCCACGCTGCGGCGGAGATGGCCCGGGCCCTGCCCCATGTGCAGGTGCGGGGACTGATGACCATCCCCCCGGTGGCGGCGGAGCCCCACGGAAATTTGGCATATTTCGAGAAAATGCGTTGGTTATATGTTGACATCAATGCAAAAATATACGATAATAAGATGGAATATCTCTCAATGGGCATGAGCGGCGACTTCGCCGACGCCATCCGGTGCGGCAGCAACATGATCCGGGTGGGCACGGCGATCTTCGGCGCGCGGGACTATACGAAATAAAGAACAGGAGGGACGCATATGAGCCTGAAGGACGAGTTCAGAAAGTTTATCCACCCCTATGACGAGGAGGATGAACCGGAGGAGTATCAGGAGGAGGAGCGCCCGGAGCGTCCCCGCCGGGACGAGGAGCGCCGCAGCGACGACCGCCGCAGCAAGGTGGTGAACATCAACTCCGCCGGGCAGCTGAAGGTGGTGCTGATGAAGCCGGTGAAGTTTGATGAGGATGCCAACACCATTGCTGACCATCTGATGGAAAAGCGCACGGTGGTGATGAATATGGAGAACACCGACCCGGATATCGCCCGGCGTCTGCTGGACTTCGTGTCCGGCGTGGCCTACGCCACCAGCGGCAACGTCAAGCGCGTGGCGGCCAAGACCTATATCGTCACCCCCTATTCGGTGGACCTGATGGGGGACCTGATCGACGGACTGGAAAACAGCGGCCTGTATATGTGACGGACCGAGAGAGAATACGGAGGGATAGAGCATGTACACACCCCAGGAAGTTTCCGAAAAAACCTTTCCCAAGTCCACCGGCCTGACCAGCGGCTATAACATGACCGCCGTGGACGAGTTTCTGGACGGTCTGACGGAGGATTATACCGCCCTGTATAAGGACAACACCACCCTGAAGGCCAAGCTGAAGATGCTGGCGGAAAAGGTGGAGGAATACCGGGCCACCGAGGACGCCATGCGTTCCACCCTGCTGGCGGCCCAGAAGATGGCGGCCCAGATGGTGGCCGACGCCCAGGCGGAGAAGGAAAAAACCATCGCCGATGCCCAGGCCCAGGCGGAGCAGATCCTTGCCGACGCCCGGGGCGAGGCGGATGTCCAGGCCCGGCAGCTCCAGCAGGAGATCCGGGATTCCTGGGAGAAGCTGGCAACGGCCCAGAGCGAGACGGCGGACTTCATCCAGCGCAGCCGGGACCTGTGCGCCCAGCAGCTGGCGTTTCTGGATTCCCTGCCGGAGCGCAATGCCCCGGAGCAGGAGGACCAGGAGCCGGAGAACGAGGCGGTGACCCTGCCCGCCCCGGAGGAGAACGCCGTGCCCGTGGCGGACGCGGAGCCTGTTCCCCAGGAGGAGGCCCCCCAGCCGGAGTCTGCCGCCGAACCGGAGCCGCAGCCGGAGTTTCAGGAGAAGAAAGAGGAGGAGTCTCCCTTCCCCCTGGATTTCAAGCTGAATCTGGAGGACCTGCAGTTTGGCCGCAACTACAACGGCGGCGACCGGCGGTGAATCATTCTGTCAAAAGCGGCCCGGCGGCCGCTTTTGCCTTATCTGCAAGGAGGTGGCAGTATGACGCCCATCGTGGCCCTGCTGTATGACTTTGACAAGACCCTGTGCACCACGGATATGGAGGACTACGCCTTTATCCCGGCCCTGGGCTATACCCCGGCGGAGTTTTGGAAAAAGGCCAACGATTTCGGCCGGGAGAACCGCATGGACGGCCTTCTGGCGTATATGTACACCATGATCGCCGAGTGCCGGGCCCAGAACATCCGGCTGGACCGGGAGTTTCTGGTGCGCTGCGGCCACAGCCTGGAGCTGTTCCCCGGGGTGGCGGAGTGGTTCGGCCGCATCAACGCCTTCGGCCGCAGTCAGGGGGTGCAGGTGGAGCACTATGTCATCTCCTCCGGCCTGCGGGAGATCATCGAGGGCAGCGGCATCGCCCGGGAGTTCCGGGAGATCTACGCCTGTGAGTTCTTCTATGACCGGGACGGGCTGGCCTCCTGGCCCAAGCTGGACGTGAACTTCACCAACAAGACCCAGTTCGTCTATCGCATCAACAAGGGCGTTCTGGACGTGTCCGACGACAAGAGCCTGAACGACTCCATGCCCGACGACAGCAAGCGGGTGCCCTTTACCAACATGATCTACATCGGCGACGGACTGTCCGACGTGCCGTGCATGAAGATGATGCGGGCCTATGGCGGCCAGGCCATCGCCGTGTATCAGCAGGAGAACCGCCAGGGGGTGGAGGACCTGCTGGCCAAGGGGCGGGTGGACTTCATCTTCCCTGCCGACTATCGGGAGGGGACGGCCCTGGACGCCACCGTGCGGAACATCATCCGCAAAATGGCCATTACCGACGCGCTGACGGAGGAAAACGCCGCCCAGCGCCGGAATATCGGCCAGGCGGGCCTGCCCTACCAGGCCAGTCTCTTTGAGGAATAAAATCACAAAAGTGCGGCAGTTCACGAGAACTGCCGCACTTTTTTCCGTGTAAACGGTAAGTTTTCCTTGCATCCCGGGGGCTTTTCCGATATAATATCATGTGCGGCAGTTTTGGAAGCGCCGCAAAAGGAAGAATTGGGGAAAACTCTTGCTCAAATCGCCGCCGGGCCCGGCCCGGGGCCTTAACGTAAGGAGAAAAGCAGCAAATGAAGGTAAAGATCACCTCGGACAGCACCTGCGACTTATCGCCGGAGCTGATCGAAAAGTACGACATTGCCATCACCCCCCTGTCGGTGCACTGCGGCGACAAGGTGGGCCGCGACGGCGTGGAGATCACGCCGGAAATCATCTATGACTATGTGGACGCCAGCGGGCAGCTGCCCCGGACCAGCGCCGTCAACGTGTTTGACTATGTCCGGGAGTTCCGCCACTGGCGCCAGCAGGGGTACAGCATCGTGCACTTCTGCATCAGCAGCGACTTTTCCAGCTCCTACCAGAACGCCTGCATCGCGGCGGCGGACATCGGCCAGGTGTATGTGGTGGATTCCCGGAACCTCTCCACCGGCCAGGGTCTGCTGGTGCTCCACGGGGCGGAGCTGGCCGCCGCCGGACAGACGGCGGAGGAGATCCAGAAGGCCTGCACGGACCTGGCTCCCCAGGTGGAGGCCAGCTTCGTCATCGACCGGCTGGACTATCTGTACAAGGGCGGCCGCTGTTCGGCCCTCAGCGCCTTCGGCGGAAACCTGCTGAAGCTGAAGCCCTGCATCGAAGTGAAGGACGGCAAAATGACCCCCGGCAAGAAGTATCGCGGCCCCATCGACAAGGTGATGCTGCAATATGCCGACGACCGGCTGCGGGGTCGGGACGACATCAACAAGCACCGGGTGTTCATCACCCACACCCGCTGCGCCCCGGAGGCGGTGGAGGCCGTGCGGCAGAAGATCCTGGAGCTGTGTCCCGATTTTGAGGAGATCATCGAAACCACCGCCGGTTCCACCGTGACCTCCCACTGCGGCCCCGGCACCCTGGGCGTGCTGTTCATCCGCACCAAATAAGTCTGCAATTCCCGGAGCATTGCTCCGGGAATTTTTTTTAAAATTTTTTGAAAAAACCGGTTGCAGTTTCGCCGCTTTGGTGTTTCATGAGTATAGGGGGCGAAAAGCGCCCTATCTGCGGGATCACCTGTGCGGGGACCGACCCTCTCCTGTACGGTATCCATAGAAAAATACCGCCGGATTTTCCGGCGGTATTTTTTGCTCGTTTGCGTATCAGAAGGCCCAGGTGCCGTTCCGGAACAGGGGGACGGTTTTCCCATCTTCGCATACGCCGTCGATGGATAGGTCCGCCGAGCCGATCATGAAGTCCTCGTGGACCATGGAGTCGTTGACGCCCAGGCTGCGGCACTCCTCCAGGGTCTTGCTCTGGAAGTCCCGGATGGTGTCGGCAAAGCCCATGCCCAGGGCCAGGTGGCAGCAGGCGTTCTCGTCAAACAGCGTGTTGTAGAACAGCAGGCCGGACTGGTTGATGGGGGAGTCGAAGGGCACCAGGGCGCACTCGCCCAGATAGCAGCTGCCCTGATCCATGGTGATGAGCTTGGTCAGCAGATCGTTGTTGACCTGGGCGTTCCACTCCACGGCCTTGCCCTCGTGGAAGCGGATCCAGAACTCGTCGATGAGCTGACCCTGATAGCTCAGGGGCTTGGTGGAATAGACGATGCCCTCGGCCTGGCCCTTCATGGGGGAGGTGAAGCACTCCTCGGTGGGGATGTTGGGGTTGAAGAAGATCCCCTGCAGGCTGGTTTCGCCGCCGCCGCAGAACTGCCCCTCCGGGATCAGCCCCACGGTCAGGTCCGTGCCGTTGGCGCTCTTATACTTCAGCTGCCGCAGGTGCAGGCTGTTGAGATACTGGCACCGGTCGTGCAGGTCCTGGTTGTGGGCGTCCCAGGCGGCCAAGGGGTCCTCATCCACCCGGCTGGTGGACAGAATGGCCTCCCACAGCTTCTCCATAGCCTGGCTGGTGCGCAGGCCCGGGAACAGCTTCTTGGCCCAGGCCGCGCCGGGCACGGCGGCGATGCACCACTGATACTTGTTCTCGATCTGGTCCCGGTATTTGCGGATGGTGGGATAGAGCCGCTGCTGGGACTTGGCCATCTTCTCCTGGTTGATGCCGTTGAGGCCGTCGGGGTCCTCCGACAGCAGATAGATGCGGCAGGGGATGGTGTCCACATAGTGCTGCCAGCGGGCCTCCTCATAGTTGTCCAGCTTGGACAGGGTGGTCATGGTGCGATAGCGGTAGTGCAGCTTCTGCAGGGGCTGATAGCTCCAGTCCACCACCACCTTCTTGGCCTTGCGCTTGTAGCACTCCTCCACCAGCATCTTCACAAACTCCGGCTGATCCAGGTCGGCGGCGATGAACACCTCCTGGCCGGGCTGCACGTTGACGCCGGTCTGGGCGATGAGCTGGGCATATTTGCGTAAAACGGTCTTTTTCATGGCTGTGATTCCCCCTGTAGTACAAAATAATGGAAACATTATACCACCGGCGGACAATCTTGAAAAGAGGTTTTTGTGAAATTTGAAGAAAGCCGCCGCGTCACTCCGCCTGGCGGGCGATGTCCAGCAGCCAGCGGACCGCCTGAGCCGGATACCGGCCCCGGGCCGTTTCCCCGGTGAGCATCAGGGCCGACGCCCCGTCCAGCACGGCGTTGTACACGTCCAGCACCTCCGCCCGGGTGGGGGTGGGGTGCTCCGTCATGGTGTGCAGCAGCTGGGTCACCACCAGGAAGGGCTTCCCGGCCCGGCGGCACCGGGCGGCAATGTCCTTCTGGGCGGCGGGCAGGTGCAGAAGCCCCAGATTGCTGCCCAGGTCTCCCCGGGCCACGGTGACCACGTCGCAGGCGTCCATCCATTGGGGCAGACTCTGCCAGCCCCGCCGGTCCTCGATCTTGGCGAATATCGTGAGGTGCTCCAGACCCCGGCGGGCCAGGGCCGCCCGGACCTCCTCCAGCTCATGGCGGCTGCGGACAAAGGGCTGCATCACCGCCGTGACCCCCTGTCCGGCCGCGGCGTCCAGGTCCAGCAGGTCCTGCTCCGTCAGGGCCGGACGGCACAGCTCCACCCCGGGCAGGGTGATGCTTTTCCGGCTTTCCAGCACCCCGCCCCGGGTGACGGTGCAGGTGACGGCCCGGCCGCAGGTCTCCGCCCGCAGGGCCATCAGGCCGTCATCCAGCAAAATCTCCTGCCCCGGGGCCACGGCGGCCAGAATATCCGGCTCCACCGGCAGGCCCCCGGGGCCCAGGGTCACGGTCTCCCCCGCCGTCAGGGTCACGGGACGGGACAGGGGCCCCATCCGCAGCTCCGGACCACGCATATCGACGATCAACTCCGCCGGACGGCCGGAGGTCGCCCGGGCCTGCTGCACCGCCTCCGTCCAGGGACGGCAGGCCGTCAGGGTGGTGTGGGACAGGTTCAGGCGGAAGCCCGTCAGCCCCATGTCCAGCAGTTCCGTCAGCAGGTCCGCCCGGCAGCAGGCGGGGCCAAGGGTGGCGTAGGTTTTCACGGCGTCTCCTCCTTGTGAAAGTGGTCGTATACCGCCCGGGCGGCGGCCTTGGGCAGCACCGCCTCCAGCTGCAGAAGCTCCGCCTGCTCAATGGCCCGGACGCTTTTGAAGTGCTTCAGCAGGGCCTTTTTCCGGACGTCTCCCACCCCTGGGATGCCGTCCAGCCGGGAGGTCAGGGCGGATTTCGTGTGCTTTTCGTGGTGATAGGTGATGGCGAAGCGGTGGACCTCCTCCTGCACCCGGCCCACCAGGGCAAACAGCGGGGGGCTTTGCTGGATGCCCAGCTCCTGCCCCTGGGGCGTTACCAGGGCCCGGGTCCGGTGGCGGTCATCTTTTACCATGCCCAGCACCGGCACGGTGAGGCCCAGCCTTTCCAGCACATGGCAGGCGGCCTCCGCCTGCAGCTGGCCGCCGTCCATCAGCAGCAGGTCCGGCAGGGGGGCAAAGTGCTTGTCTCCCTCCAGATATCGCCGGAACCGGCGCTCCAGCACCTCCTCCATGGCCCGCAGGTCGTCGGCGTGGTCCAGAGTCTTTACCTGGAACCGGCGATAGTCCCGCTTCAGGGGCCGTCCGTCCGCGAACACCACCATGGAGGCCACCATGTCCTGCCCGGCGGTGTGGGAAATGTCGTAGGATTCCAGCCGCCGGGGGGCCTCCGCCAGCCCGGCCAGGGTCCCCAGCTGCTCTAAGGTCTTGCCGGTGCGCTCGGCGTCGGAGGTGATGCGCTCCACCTCCTCCCGGGCGTTGCGGCGGGCCATGCGCAGCAGCTCCGCCCGCTCTCCCCGCTGGGGCACCCGCAGGATCACCCGGTGCCCGGCCCGGCCTGTCAGCAGGGCGGCGAAGGTGTCCATATCCTCCAGCTCGCAGGGCACTAAAATCTCCCGGGGCAGGGCCTGGCGGTCCAGGTAATACTGGCTCAGCACGGCGGAGAGAATGTCCGCCTCCTCCTGGTCGGCGGCGGCGGAGAACACCTCCACCTCCCGGCCCAGAAGATTGCCGTCCTCAATGTGCAGCACGGCGCTGCCGCAGCGGACCTGGCCCGGGTACACGCCCCACACGTCCGTGTCGGCGCAGACTCCGGCGATGACCTGCTGGGTCTTGCCCAGCACGGAGATGGCCCGGATGCGGTCCCGCAGGGCGGCGGCCTTTTCAAAGTTCAGCTCCTCCGCCGCCTGCTCCATCTCCTGCTGCAGCTCCGCCGTCAGCTGGCGGTAGTGGCCGCTGAAGATCCGCACCGCCTGGCGGATCCGGGCCTGATACTCCGCCTGGCCAGGGCCGTCCGGGCGGCAGAAGCCGTCGCAGCGGCCGATGTGGTGGTTCAGGCAGGGCCGCTCCCTGCCGATGTCCCGGGGAAACTGGCGGGCACAGGTGGGTAGGTGCAGGGCACCGCACACCGCCTCAATGGCCAGCCGGGTCTCCCGCCGGCCGCCGAAGGGGCCGAAATATTTCGCGCCGTCGTCCGCCGTTTTTCCCACCAGGGAGAAGCGGGGGTAGGCCGCGTCGGCGTCCAGCCGCACAAAGGGATAGCCCTTGTCGTCCTTCAGCAGGATGTTGTACCGGGGCATATGGCGCTTGATGAGAGAGTTTTCCAGGATCAGGGCCTCGAACTCCGTGGAGACGAAGATGGTGTCGAAATGGTCCACTTGGGACACCATGGCCCGGGTCTTTTCGTTGTGGGAGGCGGTGTCCTGGAAATATTGGCTGACGCGGTTTTTCAGCTTTTTGGCCTTGCCCACATAGATCACCTTGCCGGTTTTGTCCATCATCAGATAGACCCCCGGGGCCAGAGGCAGATCGTTGGCCTTCTGCCGCAGCTCATCCTTGGTCATGGCGACCCTCCTTTCAGGGTTTTCCCCAGTATAGCACGTTTACCACCGGAAAGGAAGTTTACATTTTCCTCGACAGAAGGTATAATAGGGGGAAAAGACACCACTAAGGAAAGAGGGAGAATCCGTATGCATAACAAATGGAACAGCGCCAACGTGGATCAGGTGCTGCTGCGAAAAGGGGAGGAACATCTGCTGTACCGGGGCCCGGAGGGCAGCGTGGTCCGGAATGACCACCTGGTCATGAGCGATATCGCCGACGGACCGGCTCTGGCGGCGCTTCTGCGCCGCCTGGGGCTGGAAAACGGGGGGCTTTTCTGCGTCCCCCAGGGGGCCAGTGACGAGGTGGCCCGGGCCTTTAGCCTGAAAAAGGGCGTCCCCTGCACCCAGTGGGTCTATGGCGAAAGCCAGCCGCCCCGGGTCCCCGCCGCGGAGGTGCGGCCTATAACGGAGGAATACCTCCCCCTGTGCGCCGCCCACTATCACCCGGAGGACGACGAGGCGGCATATCTGCGCAGCCGGATGGAGGCGGGGCAGCTATGGGGCCTGTTTGAAGATGGGCAGCTGGCGGCTTTCATCGGTGTGCACCACGAGGGCAGCATGGGCATTTTAGAGGTCCTGCCGGAGTATCGCCGCCGGGGCCTGGCCATGGCCCTGGAGGGCTGGCTGATCCGGTGGCACCTGGAGCGGGGCTGGACCCCCTTCTGCCATGTGTATGAGGACAACCCCGCTTCCCACGCCCTGCAGAAAAAGCTGGGCCTGACTCCGGCCCCGGAGCAGGTGGTGTGGCTGCATCGTCCCCACGGGGAGGACGAGGAATGACCGCCATTGCAGCCGTCTGCGAAAACGGCGGCATCGGCCGGGAGGGGGCTCTGCTGTTTCACATCCGGGAGGACCTGCGGCGGTTCCGGCAGCTGACCCTGGGGAAAACCGTGGTCATGGGCCGCCGGACCCTGGAGAGTCTCCCCGGGGGCCGGGGCCTGCCGGACCGGCGGAACCTGGTGCTGACCCGGGATCCGGATTTCACCGCCCCGGGGGCGGAGGTGATCCATGACCTGGCGGAGGTGCCGGAGGACGCGGTGGTCATCGGCGGGGAAAGCGTGTACCGCCAGCTGCTGCCCCGGTGCAGCACCGTGTATCTGACGAGGATCTTCGCCGCGCCCCAGGCCGACGCGTTTTTCCCCGATTTATCCCGGGACAGTGCGTGGACAGAGGCGGAACAAAGCGAGACATTTACCTCCGGCGGCGTGTCATTCCAATATGTGACCTACCGCCGGAAATAAGAACGAAGGAGGCGGTCTTATGGCAGACCTGGGCACCAATGTGCGATATATCAAGGGCATCGGCGAGGCCCGGGCCGCCGCCCTGGAAAAGCTGGGCATTACCACCCTGGGGGACCTGATCGCCTATTTCCCCCGGGGGTATGAGGACCGGACCCAGGTCCGGCCCATCCGGGAGCTGACCGCCGGGGAGAGCGTATGCGTCCGGGGCATGGTGGCGGCGGACCTGACGGCCTATCGCATTTCCGGAGGCCGCACCATTGCCAAGACCCGGGTGGTGGACGACAGCGGGTCTCTGGACCTGGTGTTTTTCAACATGGAGCACCGGCGGGACGCCCTGCACCAGGGGGATGTGTGCGTCTTTTTCGGCAAGGTGGAGGACAATCTGCGGCGCAAGCAGATGATCAACCCCCTGTTTGAGCCGGAGGGGCGGCAGCAGGTCACCGGGCGCATCATGCCCATCTATCCCCTGACCGCCGGAGTCACCCAGGGGCTGATGGCCCGGGCCGCCCGCCAGGGGCTGGACGCCTGCCGGGAGCTGCTGCCGGACGTGCTGCCGGATGAGGTGCGGCAGGCCCACAAGCTGTGTTATGTAAACTATGCATATGAGAACATCCACTTTCCCGCCTCGCCGGAGGCCCTGGAGGTGGCCCGGCGGCGGCTGGTGTTCGAGGAGCTGTTTCTGCTGACCTGCGGCCTGCAGCTGCTGCGGCAGCGGCGGCGGGACGTGGCAGGCCCGGCCTGCCGGCGGATGAGCATGGAGCCCTTTTACCGGCGGCTGCCCTTTGCCCTGACCGGGGCCCAGCGCCGGGCCATTGCCGACGCCGTGGAGGACATGGTGTCCGGCAAGCCCATGAACCGCCTGTGCCAGGGGGACGTGGGCAGCGGCAAGACCATGGTGGCGGCGGCGTGCATCTGGTTCGCCGTGGAAAACGGGTGGCAGACGGCCCTGATGGCCCCCACGGAAATTCTGGCCCGGCAGCACTATCAGGGGCTGGCGCCGCTGCTGGCCCGGTTTTCCATCCGGTGCGCCCTGCTGACCGGGTCCACCCGGTCCAGGGAACGGCGGGAGATCCTGGCAGGGCTGGCGGATGGGTCCATCGACCTGTGCATCGGCACTCACGCCCTGCTGACGGAGGACGTGCAGTATCAGAAGCTGGGCCTGGTGGTAACGGACGAGCAGCACCGGTTCGGCGTGAACCAGCGGGCGGCCCTGTCCCAGAAGGCGGAGGACCCCCACCTGCTGGTGCTGTCGGCCACGCCTATCCCCCGGACCCTGGCCCTGGTGATCTATGGCGACCTGGACGTGTCGGTGATCGACGAGCTGCCGCCGGGGCGGCAGAAGGTGGACACCTTCGCCCTGGGAGAGAGCTACCGGCCCCGGGTCCAGGCGTTTATCCGGAAGCTGGCGGCGGCAGGACAGCAGATCTTCATCGTTTGCCCCCTGGTGGGGGAGCCGGACCAGATCCCCGATGAGCGCAAGGCCGTGACGGCCTACGCCAGGCAATTGCAGGAGCAGGTGTTTCCGGACCTGCGGGTGGCGGTGCTCCACGGAAAGATGAAGCCCAAGGAGAAGGAGAAGGTCATGGCGGCCTTTGCCGCCGGGGAAGGCGATATCCTGGTGTCCACCACCGTGGTGGAGGTGGGGGTGGACGTGCCCAACGCCACCTGCATGGTGGTGGAAAACGCCGACCGGTTCGGCCTGTCCCAGCTGCACCAGCTGCGGGGCCGGGTGGGCCGGGGCAAGGCCAAAAGCTACTGCATCCTGCTGTCGGACAGCCAGAATGAGGAGACCCGGGCCCGGCTGAAGGTGATGACCCAGACCAACGACGGCTTCCGCATCTCCCAGGAGGACCTGCGGCTGCGGGGGCCGGGAGATTTCTTCGGCCAGCGGCAGCACGGTCTGCCGGCCATGAAGATCGCCGACCTCAGCTGCGACATGCGGCTGCTGGACGAGGCCCAGACGGCGGCCCGGCAGCTGATGGAGCGTGACCCGGAGCTGACGGCCCCGGCCCACCGGCCCCTGCGCCGGCGCATCCGCCAGCTGTTCGACACCAACGCCGATATGCTGAACTGAGGTATGAAAACAAACACCGGAGGGACAGCCGTCCCTCCGGTGTTTTCCGGTTATTTCGTTTTTACTCGCCCAGCTGATTGTCCACCAGCTGCGCCAGGGCCTCCACGGCCTCCTTGGCGTCGGGGCCGTCGGCGATCAGGGTGATGGTGGTGCCCTTCACGATGCCCAGGGACAGAACGCCCAGCAGGCTTTTGGCGTTGACCCGGCGTTCCTCCTTCTCCACCCAGATGCCGCTTTTGAACTCGTTGGCCTTCTGGATAAAATAGGTAGCAGGCCGGGCGTGCAGGCCCACCTCATTGTTCACGGTAACTTCCTGTGTAAACATTCCATTGCACTCCTTTTATGAAGCATTTTCGCAAAATGCGGGGACATACTTCTCTCACACTATAATATTATACCGAAACGGGGAAAGAAAGCAATATCCAAAGCTACAAATTCTTGAAGCGAGGCCTGAAAAAAAGTTTGGCCCTTTTGGCAGAATCCACAAACTCCGTCTGTTATTTCAGCTCCACCACCGTTACGCCGGCCTCTCCCTCGCCATAGCGGCCCAGACGGAAGCTCTTGACGGCCTTGTTCCGCTTGAGCATCTCGTGGACCGCCTTGCGCAGGGCGCCGGTGCCCTTGCCGTGGATGATGGTCACGGTGCCCAGCTTTGCCATCACGGCGCTGTCGATGTAATTCTCCACCACGCTTTCGGCCTCCAGGGTCTCATAGCCCCGGATATCCAGCTCCGACGAAGCCCGGGACTGGAGATTCAGTTTGGGACTGCCGCCCACCGGAGCGGCGGGCTTCTTTTTGGGCTGGCCCTCCGGCAGGCGCACCTGCTGGGCCTTGACGGTCATCTTCATCTTCCCCGCCTGCAGGAGCAATGTGCCGTCGTTGTTGACGGCCAGCACCGAGGCGGCCATTTTCACCCCGGGAAGCTCCACCAGGTCCCCTACCTCGATGGGGCGGCTGGGGGCGTAGGCAGGCTCCTGGGGCTCGCTGCGCAGGTGCAGGGCCTCCTGGGCCTGGTTCAGACTGTGCCGCACGGCGGCCTTGGCGTCGTTGAGCTCCTGGAAGTTGATCTGCTTTTGCTGCTGGCGGCGCAGCTGGTCCAGCTGGGCGAAGATCTCGTCGGCCTGGGCCTGGGCCTGGCGCACGATGCGCTTGGCCTCGGCCTCGCCCTTGGTGCGGGCGTTTTCCTTGGCCTTCTCCATCTGCTCCCGGAAGGTCCGGGTCTTTCGGGCGTCCTCCTCCCGCTGACGCCACAGGCGATCCGCCTCGGCCTGGGCCTTCTCCAGCCGCTGGCGCTTCTCCTCCAGCTGGGTCAGCACGTCCTCGAAGCGGACGGAGTCGCTGTCCATCTGCTGCTGGGCGGCCTGGATCACGGACTCGTCCAGCCCCAGCCGCCGGGAGATGGCGAAGGCGTTGGACTTGCCGGGGATGCCAATCAGCAGTCGGTAGGTGGGGCGCAGGGTCTGCACGTCGAACTCACAGCTGGCGTTTTCCACCCCCGCCGTGGTCATGGCGAAGGTTTTCAGCTCGGCATAGTGGGTGGTGGCGGCGATCAGCGCCCCCTGACTGCGGGCGCTTTCGATGATGGCAATGGCCAGGGCCGCGCCCTCGATGGGGTCCGTACCGGCTCCCAGCTCGTCAAACAGCAGCAGGCTCTGGTCGTCCACCTCCCGCAGAATCTGCACGATGTTGGACATATGGGCGGAGAAGGTGGACAGGCTCTGTTCGATGCTCTGCTCGTCGCCTACGTCCGCCAGCACCCGGTGGAATACCCGGACGGCGCTGCCGCTGTCGGCGGGGATGTGCAGGCCGCACTGGGCCATCAGGCACAGCAGGCCGATGGTTTTCAGGGTCACGGTCTTGCCGCCGGTGTTGGGGCCGGTGATCACCAGGGTGTCGAACTGCTCACCCAGCTCCACGGTGATGGGCACTGCCTTGGCCTGGTCCAGCAGCGGGTGCCGGGCCCGGCGCAGGGCCACGCCGCCCCGGCGGCGGACCTCCGGACGGCTGGCGTTGAGCTGATAGCTCAGCTGCGCCCGGGCAAAGATCACGTCCAGGTGCACCAGAATGTCATAGTCCCAGAGGATGTTCTCCATCTGGGCGGCGCAGGCGGCGGACAGCTGCCGCAGGATGCGGTCGATCTCCTTCTGCTCCCGGGCCTCCAGCTCCTTCAGCTCGTTGTTGGCCTGCACCACACCCATGGGCTCCACAAACAACGTGGCCCCGGAGGAGGAGATGTCGTGGACCAGGCCGGGCATACTGCCCTTGCACTCGGCCTTCACCGGCACCACGAACCGCCCGTCCCGCTGGGTGATCAGGGCCTCCTGCAGCACCTTGGCATAGGACGGCGAGGAGATGATGCGCTGGAGAATCTGGCGGCCCTTGGAGGCGGCCAGCCGCATTTTCCGCCGGATGTCCGCCAGCTCGCTGCTGGCGGTGTCGGCGATGGTCTCCTCGTCCAGAATGACGGAGCGGATCTGCTCCTCTAAGTATTTATTGGTGTGCAGGGAGGTGAACAGGCGGTCCAGCACCGTCTCCTCCCCCTGGCGCTGGGCGTCGTAATCCGACACCCGGCGGCTGGCGGTGAGGACGCCGGCGATGTCCAGCAGCTCCCGGGTGTTCAGCATACCGCCGTGGTCCGCCCGGGTCAGGGCGGCGGATACGTCCTTCACGCCGGAGAAGGACGGACTGCCGTGGAGCCCCAGCCGCTCCTTGGCGGCGTCGGTCTCGTCCAGAAGCCGCAGCACCTCCTCCACGTCCGTGGAGGGGGTCAGCTTCAGGCACCGGTCCTTGGCCGCCTGGCTGACGGCCTTGGCCGCCAGCTTTTCCAGCACCGCCGGAAGCTCCAGGGTGCGGATGGATTTTTCAAATAATTCACTCATATTTCGTTTCCTCTTGCGGAAGAATGGTCTTGTAATAGTCCAGGGTACGGAAGCTGCGCTCCAGCTGGGCGGAAACGTAGGCGTCCGCCGCGTGGTTCAGGGCACGCAGTCCCTCCGGCGGCAGGGAAAAGCTGTACAGCCGCCGGGGGTCGCCGTAGAGCACGTATCGCAGGGCGGCCAGGCCCGACGCCGTCAGCGGCAGGGACAGGCCCCCTTTTTCCCGGCACCTGCCGCAGTGCACCATCCCGTGGACCACGTCCAGCATGGGATTTTCCGGCTGAGGTGCGCCGCACAGGGCGCAGCCATCGGCCATGGGTTCATAGCCCGCCAGGGCCATCAGCCGGAACTGAAACGCGGGCTTCACCAGCTGAGGCGGCTTTTTCAGGGCGCTGAGGGCATACAGGGCGTTGAGCAGCAGGGGCAGCACGTCGCCGCCGCTGCCGTCGGACACCGCCTCCGTCAGCTCGGCGAAGTAGGCCGCCAGGCTCAGGGCCGTCAGGTCCTGCCGCAGGCCGTCGAACAGCTCGATGGTGTCCGCCGCGTCCAGCATGGTCCACCGGCCCTTTTCATAGAGGGTCATCTCGGAATACGCCAGCAACTGGCAGGCCGCGGCCACGCGGCTTCCCTTGCGCCGGGCGCCCCGGGCGATCACGGAGAGCCTGCCCCGGTCCGGGGTCAGCACGGTGAGGATCTTGTCCGCGTCCCGGGTCACCGTTTCCCGCAGCACCAGGCCGCACGTTACGAATCGTTCCGGCTGCATTCAGTCGCCTCCTTATACAGCAAGTATGCCTCCGGCGCTCCGGTGGCCCAGAACAGGGCCCAGCGCTCCTCCATGGCTTTTCACCTCCGCCCATAGCTTGCCGCTTTTCCGGCGGTGTCATGAGTGGAAGCTTTTGGAGGGGGGATTACTGCTCGTCATATCCCCTGGCGCGGATGAAATTCACATTATCCCGCCAGTTTGCCCCAGTCAGATGATATCTGACCGGGGACCCCTCATACCATCTGCTGCGGCGGAAATGAATTCCGCCGGCAGAAATTCTTTGAATTTACGCCGCAGAGCGGCGAGCGGCTGACGCCGCAAGAAAACTGGCACAGCATGGCCGATGGGAAGAAGTCACTGCTCATCGTACCCTCTGGCGCGGATGAAATTCACATTATCCCGCCAGTTTTCCTTGACCTTTACCCAGGTTTCCATGTACACCTTGGCGCCCATGAACTTCTCGATGTCCCGGCGGGCCAGGGAGCTGATGCGCTTGAGCATAGCGCCGTGCTTGCCGATGATGATGCCCTTGTGGCTGGCTTTTTCGCAGTAGATGGTCACGTCCAGGTCGATGATGTCGGTGTCCTCCCGCTCGGTGAAGCGGGTCACCTCCACCGCCGTGCCGTGGGGAATTTCCTTGTCCAGGCACAGCAGCATTTTTTCCCGGACGATCTCGGCGCAGACCTGGGCGTCGGGCTGGTCGGTGGTCATGCCGTCGGGGAACAGCTGGGGGCCTTCTGCGGCATAGGTCTGCAGCTGGGCCATCAGGTCCTCCAGGCCGTCGCCGGTCCGGGCGGAGATGGGGATAATGGCGTCGAAGCCGTCAAAGGCCTGGCTGTAGGCCGCGATCACCGCCAGCAGGTCGTCCTTTTTCTCCACGGTGTCGATCTTGTTGATGCACAGCACGCAGGGCAGGTGCTCCTCCTGGATGCGCTGGAGCAGGATCTTCTCCGGCTCCCCCACATGGGCGATGGGCTCCACCAGCAGCAGGGCGGCCTCCACCTGCTCCAGGCTCTCCCGCACCACCTTCACCATATAGTCCCCCAGCCGGGAACGGGGCTTGTGCAGGCCCGGGGTGTCCAGCAGCACATACTGGGTGTCTCCCCGGTTCACCACGCCGTAGATCCGGTTGCGGGTGGTCTGGGGCTTGTCGGAGACGATGGCGATCTTCTCCCCCACCAGGGCGTTGGTGAGGCTGGACTTGCCCACATTGGGCCGCCCGCAGATGGTGATCATGGCGGTTCTGGTAATGTTGTTCATAGGTGATCCTCAACTCTCTTTTGAGCAATTTTATTGTGTCAGGGTAAACCGATAAGTGACAGAGTTCTGCCACCGTTCCTCGTTTGCCAGGTCCTGCCCGATCACCTTGCCGCCCATGCGCTCATAGAAGCTGCGGGCGTTAAGATTCTCCGGGACACAGTGGCAGACAAAGGAGGCGGCATGGTGCGCTCTGCAATACGCTTTCACGAAATCGAACGCTTGCCGGCCGATCCCCTGTCTTTGGTATTCGGCGGAAATATACAGGGATTGCAGGGTGATTACATCGGCTTCGTTTATCGTCAGGTAGCCAATGTCCTGCCGATCCTTTCGGACCAAGTACACAGAATACGCCGGATGATGGACCCTCAGCAGCTCCATTTCCCTGTGCCAGTCCCAGTCAAAGTTATCTATCATGCTGTCGGGGTAGACGCCTCGGTATGTGGTGCCCCAGATTCTTTGCCGCAGAGCGATAATGGACGGCACATCCTCTTCGGATGCCTCAATAAACAGCTTTTCCTCGGCCATGCTATCACATCTCCTTCCGGGATTTTTACTCAATTTCCACACTCCGGGGCCGGCACGCTCTCCGCTGCCCGATTGCGGACAGCAAACAGGAACACCGGGCGGAGCAGGCCCAGGGATAAAACGGTGAACACGGTCAGGACGTCCCCATATTTACCGGCGCGGCTTTTATAGATCCGGTGGGCGATCAGGGTGTCCAGGATAAAGACCGCCAACAGGGCCATCAGCAGGAGGATGAACCAAAGAGTATTCAGCTCCCGGCAGACGTAGAAATAGACGCAAAGGCAGACGGACAGAAGCGTCAGAAGGGCCGACACGGCGCCCATGACCCGCCGGTCTGCCAGCCTTCCCAGCAGATACTTGCTGTAAAAGGGAATCCAGGCAGGGAATGTATGTGCGTCGCCCGCTTTTTTGCGCATGCAGGCGATGGAAAAGCCCTCCAGCACATAGCTGGCCATGATATACGCCGCCGCGGCGGCAAACACGGCGATGAAGAACAGAAAAATCGCCGATAATATACCAGAAACAATCAGAACGCCGAATCCGGCCATATGCGATACCTCCTATTTTACCCCAGCCGGTCGCCGTTTTCCACAGGCTTGTCCGGGGTAATGAGCACCACGCCGCCCTGGGAGTAGGTGCCCAGCACCAGCACCTGGGAGAAGAAGTTGGCGATCTGACGGGGCGGGAAATTCACCACCGCCAGCACCTGCTTGCCCACCAGCTCCTCCGGGGCATACTGCTGGGTGATCTGGGCGCTGGAGCGCTTCCGGCCCAGCTCCGGGCCAAGGTCCACCAGCAGCTGATAGGCGGGCTTCCGGGCCTTTTCAAAGGGCCGGGCCTCCACAATGGTGCCCACCCGGATATCCAGCTTCATAAAATCGTCAAACGTGGCCTGTTCCATGTGCGTTCCTCCTGTTATCAATCGCTGTCCAGCTTGAGCACAGCCATGAAGGCTTCCGTAGGCACTTGAACCGTGCCCAGATTCCGCATCTTCTTCTTGCCTTCTTTCTGCTTTTCCAGCAGCTTCTTCTTCCGGGTGATATCGCCGCCGTAGCACTTGGCCAGCACGTCCTTGCGCATGGCCTTTACTGTCTCCCGGGCGATGATCCGCCCGCCGATGGCCGCCTGGATGGGCACCTCAAACAGCTGGCGGGGGATGTTCTCCTTCAGCTTTTCGCACAGCCGCCGGGCCCGGGGATAGGCCTTGTCCTTGTGGGCGATGAAGCTCAGGGCGTCCACGCCGTCGCCGTTTAACAGCAGGTCCACCTTCACCAGCTCGCTGGGCCGGTAGCCGGACAGCTCATAGTCCAGGGAGGCATAGCCCTTGGTGTTGGCCTTCAGGGTGTCGAAGAAGTCATAGATGATCTCGTTGAGGGGCATCTGATAGTGCAGCTCCACCAGGTGGGTGTCCAGATACTGCATGTCCTTGAACTCGCCCCGGCGGTCCTGGCACATGGGCATGATGTTGCCCACATACTCGTTGGGGCTGATGATGGACACCCTCACATAGGGTTCCTCGGCGTGCTCGATGACCGTGGGGTCCGGGTAGTTGTGGGGATTGTCCACCCTCACCATGGTGCCGTCGGACTTGTACACGTGATAGATGACGCTGGGCAGGGTGGTCACCAGGTCCAGATTGAACTCCCGCTCCAGCCGCTCCTGGATGATCTCCATATGCAGCATCCCCAAAAAGCCGCAGCGGAAGCCGAAGCCCAGGGCCACGGAGCTCTCCGGCTCGAAGGTCAGGGAGGCGTCGTTGAGCTGGAGCTTCTCCAGGGCGTCCCGCAGATCGGGGTACTTACTGCCGTCCTCGGTGTAAATGCCGCAGTAGACCATGGACTGGGCGGGCCGGTAGCCGGGCAGAGGCTCGGCGGCGGGGTTTTCGGCGTCGGTGATGGTGTCGCCCACCTGGGTGTCCTTGACGTTTTTGATGGAGGCGGTGAAATAGCCCACCTCACCGGCCTGGAGGGCGTCCGTGGGCTCGTTGCCCAGGGGCTTCAGGTAGCCGCACTCCAGAATGGTATACTGGGCTCCGGTGGCCATCATGCGCACCGTCTGCCCCCGGCGGATGGTGCCCTGCTTGATGCGGAACAGCACCACCACCCCCACATAGGGGTCATACTGGCTGTCGAAGATCAGGGCCTGCAGGGGGGCGTTGGGGTCGCCGGTGGGGGCGGGGACATTGTGCACCACGTCCTCCAGCACCGACTCCACGTTCAGGCCCAGCTTGGCGGAGATTTCCGGCGCATCCATGGCGGGCAGGCCGATGATGTCCTCCACCTCCTGCTTGGCCTTCATGGGGTCGGCGGCGGGCAGGTCGATCTTGTTGAATACCGGCAGAATCTCCAGGTCGTGCTCCATGGCAAGATAGGTGTTGGCCAGGGTCTGGGCCTCCACCCCCTGGGTGGCGTCCACCACCAGCACCGCCCCCTCGCAGGCGGCCAGGGACCGGGACACCTCATAGTTGAAGTCCACGTGGCCCGGGGTGTCGATGAGGTTCAGGGCGTAGATCTCGCCGTCCTGAGCCTTGTAGAACAGGTGCACGGCCCGGGACTTGATGGTGATGCCCCGCTCCCGCTCCAGGTCCATGTTGTCCAGAATCTGGTTCTCCATCTCCCGCTCCGGCACGGCGTCGCACAGCTCCAGCAGCCGGTCCGCCAGCGTGGACTTGCCGTGGTCGATGTGGGCAATAATGGAAAAGTTGCGGATATGGGATTGTTCAAACATTTGCGTTCCTCCTGTAGGTAAGTCCACGCTGACGCGCCAAGCGGCGCGTAACAAGCGTTTTGCGCAGCAAAACCTTGCCGCAGGCGGAATTCATTTCCGCCGAAGGACATTAAATGAAAAGGGCTCCCGGTTTGCCGTCAGGCAAACTGGGAATGGGACTTGCCGTGGTCAATATGGGCAATGATGGAAAAGTTGCGAATATGGGATTGTTCAAACATTTGTGTTCCTCCTCAGGGGAATAACAAGTTATATTCCCACCTATTATAACGGATGTTCCGGCAAAATGCAATTCCTGTTGCCGCCGGGAAGAAAAAGTGTTACAATAAAGGCACCCCAATTTTTGAGAGGAAAGGACGAACGCCATGAAGCTGAGTTTTTTCGGCGCTGACCAGTGCGTCACCGGCAGCTGCCATTGTCTGGAGGTAGGCGGCAAGCGCATCCTCATCGACTGCGGATTGCAGCAGGGCCGGGACGAGGTGGACAACCGCACCCTGCCCTTTGCCCCGGGCAGCATCGACTATGTGCTTATCACCCACGCCCACATCGACCACTCCGGCCGGGTGCCCATGCTCATCAAAAACGGCTTCCAGGGCCGCATTCTCACCACCCGGCTCACGGCTCAGCTCATGAGCATCATGCTCCAGGATTCCGCCCACATCCAGGAAAGCGACGCCGAGTATAAAAACCGCAAAAACCGCCGGGCCGGCCGGCCTGAGGAGGAGCCTCTGTATACCGTGGCCGACGCCCAGCGGGTGCCGGAGTTTATCGACACCTGCGAATATGACCAGCCCGTCCACCTGTGCGACGGGGTGGACGCCGTGTTCATCGACGCGGGCCATCTGCTGGGCTCCGCGTCCATCCGCCTGACCCTCACCGAAGGCGGCGAGACCCGCACCATCGTCTTTTCCGGCGATATCGGCAACGTGGACCAGCCCATCATCCGGGACCCCCAGTTCTTCACCGGGGCGGATTATGTGGTCATGGAGAGCACCTATGGCGACCGCAACCACACCGAGGTGTGGAGCTATACCGGCCAGCTGGCCCAGATCATCGACGAGACCCTGGGCAAGGGCGGCAACGTGGTGATCCCCTCCTTTGCCGTGGGCCGCACCCAGGAGCTGCTGTATTTCATCCGGGAGATCAAGGATCAGGGCCTGGTGACCTCCGTGCCGAATTTCCCCGTGTATGTGGACAGTCCCCTGGCCAAAAGCGCCACCACCATTTTCTGCGGCGATCTGCGGGGCTATCTGGACCAGGACGCTCTGGAGCTGGTGAAGGACGGCACCCATATGTTCAACTTCCCGGGCCTGCATCTGACGGAGACCGTGGACGAGTCCAAGGCCCTGAACGAGGACCACACCCCCAAGGTCATCATCTCCGCCTCCGGTATGTGCGACGCGGGCCGCATCCGCCACCATCTGAAGTATAACCTGTGGCGGGCGGACAGTGCCGTGGTGTTCGTGGGCTTCCAGTCCCCGGGCACCCTGGGCCGGACCCTGCTGGACGGGACTCCCTCCGTGAAGCTGTTCGGCGAGGACGTGGCCGTCCGGGCCAAGGTGGTGAATTTCCAGGGCCTCAGCTCCCACGCCGACCACGACCATCTGCTGGACTGGATCAGCCATTTCAAGGAGCCCAAGCCCCAGCACGTGTTCGTGGTCCACGGCGACCGGGAGGTGGCTCCGGTGTTTGCCCAGACGGTGAGCCAGCTGGGCTTCACGGCCCATGCGCCCCAGTATACCGAGGAGTATGACCTGCTGACCTGCACCCAGCTGGCAGCGGGCTATCTGCCCCAGCGCAAGACCCGCACCTTCGAGGGTGCGCCCCGGGTCACCGCGGCGTATCAGAAGCTGGTGCAGCTGGGCGATTCCCTGGTGGGCCTTATCCGCCGCAGCAAGGGCCGGGACAACAAGACCCTGGCCTCCTTTGCCGAGGCCCTGCGCAAGGTCATGGAGAAGTTCGAGATTTAACCAAGTTTTGGAAACCTTTCAGGGGCGGACAGCTCTGTCCGCCCCTAATTTTCGTATGATTCGCACGAGAGGAGGGCGCTTATGCCCGGATTGGAGAAAAACCGCATTTACCGCGCCTGTATCCAGGGCTATTCCAGCGAGGGGCTGGGCATCGCCCGGATAGACGGCCAGGTGGTGTTTGTCCACGGGGCCATCCGGGGGGAGATCTGCGACGTTCTGGTGATGAAGGTGCTGAAAAACGCCGCCTTCGGCAAGATCGCCGCCCTGGTGGAGCCCTCCCCTGCCCGCCGGACGCCGGACTGCCCCTACTACGGCCGCTGCGGCGGCTGCGATTTCCGGCATATGTCCTATGAGGAGGAGCTGTGGGCCAAGCGTGCCCGGGTGCAGGACGCACTGACCCGCATCGGCGGGGCGGAGGTGACGGTGGAAGAAATTCTGGGTGCGGAGCAGCCCCTGCACTACCGCAACAAGAGCATCTATCCCATCTCCCCGGTGGGGGAGGTGGGCTTTTACCGGGCCCGCAGCCACCAGGTGGTGCATGTGGAGCACTGTCTCATCCAAAAGCCGGAGGCCGATGCCCTGGCTCAGGCGGTGCGGGACTATATTGCCCGGTTTCAGGTGGAGCCGTATAACGAGGCCACTGGCCGGGGCCTGCTGCGGCACCTGTACGTCCGCACCAGCTGCCGGGGGGAGTCCCTGGCGTGCCTGCTGGTCAACGGCTCCCGCCTGCCCCATGAGCAGGAGCTGGTGAATATGCTCCGGGCCGCCGCGCCAAAAACCTGCGGCGTGGTGCTGGGGGAAAATACCCGCCGGGGAAACGCCATCCTGGGGGACCGGTACCGCACCCTGTGGGGCCGGGACTATCTGACGGACACCCTGTGCGGCCTGGAGCTGCGGCTGTCGGTGCCGTCGTTTTATCAGGTGAACCACGACCAGGCCCAGCGCCTGTATGAAAAGGCCCTGGAATACGCGGGGCTGACGGGCCGGGAGCTGGCGGTGGACCTGTACTGCGGCGCCGGGACCATCACCCAGGTGCTGGCCCGCCGGGCCAGGCACGTCATCGGCGGCGAGATCGTCCCGGAGGCCATCCGGGACGCGGAGGAAAGCGCCCGCCGCAACGGCGTGGGCAACGTGGAGTTCCTGTGCGGCGACGCCTCCCGGCTGGCGGCGGAGCTGCGGCAGCGGGGCCTGCGGCCCGACGTGATCTGCGTGGACCCGCCCAGGAAGGGGCTGGCCCCCGACGTGGTGGAGGCAGCGGCCTCCATGGAGCCGGAGCGCATCGTCTATGTCTCCTGCGACCCGGCCACCCTGGCCCGGGATGTGGCCCGCTTCGCCCCCCTGGGCTACCGCCCCGTCCGGGCCTGCGCCGTGGACCTGTTCCCCGGCACGGCGAACGTGGAGACGGTTGTCCTCTTGTCACGGGAAACAAATCCACTGACGGTTGAGGTCAGGATGGAAGTGGAAACCGGCGAGGTCAAGGAGCATCCGACCTATAAACGCATTCAGGAGTATGTGCAGGAAAAGTACGGCTTCAAAGTCCATACGGCATATATTGCCGAGGTCAAGCGTATGGTCGGGCTGGATATGCACAAAGCACCGAATGCTGTTGAACAGAGAAAACATGAGTATCATCCCTGCCCGCCTGAAAAGGTCGAGGCAATCAAGGATGCGCTGCGGCACTTTGGCTTAACCTCAGAGTGAGTTTACGGCTAAAAACCCAGCATCACGTCAATGGCGTGGTGCTGGGCTTATTTTTTGTCGTGCTTCGGGGCTTTTTTTGAGGATAAAACCGCCTGTGTGCCGTTTGCTTTTCTTTGCCATATTGACACGCTGCCCTCTGTTCGTCGTGGCACTGTGCGTTTTCGGGATAGAAAATGGACACTTATCTTTGTATAGAGAGAAAGCCAGAGAGGAAAAAGAGGGTGAGCGCAGGCTGTGGGAACGGTGCGTAAACCGCTTGCGGTTTTCCACGGTTTCCATAGCCGCAGCGAGGGAGAAAAGGGAGAGGTGGCTTTCTCGCTCAGGCGGCTTGCCGCTGCTCTTTGGCTCTCCCTTTTCTCCCTGAAAATCAGGGATTATTCTGCATCATTGCTCGGCGTAACAGGACGAAAGTCCTCCTGAACGCCCTCATTGAGGTCAAAGCACATGGTTTTTGCATCGGCAACCCAGAACCCGCGCACCCTGTAACGCTTGCCGGGAATCCAGTCCTCGCCGGTGACAGCGCGAAGCGGGTCAAGCAGATTCTTGTTGGAGATCGTAACAACACCTTTCTGTTCGCCTCTCGGCTTGGAGAACTTGAATCCCTTCGGTTCGTTGCTCTTGCAGGAACGGATCGCAAATACCCTCGCTTTCGCATCCAGCAGACACAAAACGTAGGCGGGATAGCTCAAGTCCTCAAGCACTTTCTTAGTGAAAGTCACGCCGTTCTGATTCAGGAACATATCCGGGTAGGCGTTGATGTTGGAGTCGATGGTTTCAAAGTTCAAAGCGGAAAAATCGAAGTTCATAGTAAAAATCCT
>ENA-UERN01000060-UERN01000060.1-human-gut-metagenome-genome-assembly--contig:-NODE-60-length-125905-cov-8.482937_pt1 | contig 125905 bp, 140 predicted proteins | sample MGYA00242950_ERZ507950 | MGnify/ENA primary metagenome ERZ507950 (study PRJEB26167, sample SAMN06115515) | human gut metagenome | host: Homo sapiens | place: China:Ningxia | collected 2014-11-26...
CAAAGGTGTATTATTCAATTTGATATGATTCAGTCATTTAAGATGGTCTTTGATACCAACCGTATTTCAACTCAAAAAATTAGAGAAATCATTGAAGAATTAACAGAATTGGGAGTATATGATGAAACACAGGTAATTGGATGCAGACAAGCACAGGTTCTGTAAGTTAGTGACGCCAAGAGTTTTATCTAAAACCTTGATGTACCGTGTTAGTATTAAGTGATGCTAATTATATTTAATTGTTATTAAGGTGTTTACGGCAAAAAGACTTATAGAATTTGCATGATTTTATAAACGTTCGCGTTGGCGCACAGGCTATTCTTATGTAGCCTTGGTTGTAACCTACGACCAAAAAGTCTAACAAACTAACAGACAGTGCGCTATGTTTACACTCACACTCAAAGGCAAGCCGGATAAGAACCGTCCGGACTTCGTGAAAATCAAAATGGTCATCTATCGGCCGGGGTTCAACCGAGTTTCCAAAGTCCTATCCGTTACAGGACTCTACAAAAATTGGGATCAGAGCCAGCAACGGTTCAAGCCCAAGACTGAAAATGCGGCGGCCAATAATGCCCTGCTCTCGTCCACTCTCAATAAATATTACCAGATCGGCAATGCGTGGGAAGATCAGAAAATCCGCTGGACTCCGCAGGAATTATCCCACTATTACGACAAGCCGCGTGAGGTCATGCTCCGCGAAACAGTTGTCCCTACCGTAGAACAAGTTTACCGGAAATGGATCGACGACATTCGCGAGACCAAAAAGATGAAGAACGGACATGAAGTTCCTTGTGATTCTTATGCTAAGACCAACGAGCGTGTCCTTGATTTCCTGACACGGTTCGTCAAAACGAAATACGACCGGGCGTTTTCCAACCTGCATTTCACGGACATCACCGAACAATTCCTTAAAGATTATGTGTTTTTCATCGAATCCGAGGGGGCGAAGCGAGGCAACCGCGGCGGTCTGCGCGCAAAGTTGCACTCGCTCTATCAGGTGGTCAAGAAAGCCGAGAAAAAGGGCATTCCCGGCGCCGATGTGGATGTGTTCATCTGCACGAACGAGAAGTTCCGCGAAGTGGAGACCGTCCCCAGTACGATTTCGTTCACGCTGCTGAAGGCTATGGAATCTATGGACCGCAGTTTGATCTCTGAGGCCGAAAGTTATTATCTGGATTTGTTCCTGTTCTGTTTTTATTGCGGAGGCATCGCGCCGATCGATGCAGCCTATCTGACTTGGCCGTGCATCGATATGAGGAAACGGAAAATCACCTACGAACGCATCAAAACACCTAAAAAGGCCAGACCGCCTTTCGTTCCCCGAGCCGAAAAGATCGCTGCCAAATACCGCGACCGCTGTTATGCGGATTATGTACTGCCGATCTTCGGCAAGCAGCACGATACGCACGCCAAAAAGAAAAACCGCATGACCTATATTTGTGGCGAGGTCAATACAGCCCTACGTCGGATCGTGAGCATTCTGGGTTTCGACGAAGAGATTACATGGTATTCGGCGCGTGGTACTTACATCACGATGATGGTCGATAAGAAGTGTCCGCCGGGAGTCGTTGCGGAACACTGCGGGAACAGCGTTATAACCATTTACAAGTTCTACTGGAAGAACCAAAATGAGAGTGAGATCATCGCCGAACTGTGCGAAGAGTTTTCAGATTAAACATATTTCGCTATATTTGCCCTATACTTAAACAATTACAAACACATATCAAGGCAACAAACGAACATGGAAGAATTACTGAAAAACATCGACGAGCAGATCGCCCTGTTTACTGAGAATGCGAAAGCTCAGGTAGAGAAAAATAACAAAGCGGCCGGTACCCGCGCACGTAAGGCCGCGTTGGAGCTGATGAAGCTGATGAAGGATTTTAGAAAGGCATCGGTTGAAGCCAGCAAATAAGGCGGAACTATATGAAAAAGGCGTGAATCAATTCACGCCTTTTTTGTTTTCTATTCAGAAGGTTGTTCGTCGGAGGGTCTTCGTTTGCACATTTCATCGTATTGTGCGACCGTCAACGTGAAGTCCGTAATATCGACCTTCTGCATTTTACGCCACCAATGTCGGAACGACAGACCGGTATCGAAAGACTGACGTTTGGTTTTGCATAATTTAGCGATAGCCTCCGACCGAATGTTTGTCAGGCGTGCCGCTTGTTCCGTTGCCCGGCAAATCGCCATTAAATATCCATCAGGGGCGAATATCAGAACCTTCATGACTTTCGGCCCGCGCTTGCGTTTTCGCCAATTCGGATCAGTCATTTTTATCGGTTTGGCAGTCGTTGGCTTCCGTCCCCGACGCTTAGGCTCCGGTGCCGGCAATAATCTTCGCGCCATCGATTCCAACATCGGCTTCGGGTGCAGTCCGGATAGCCAATATACCTCTCCGTTAGATGCCCGAAACGATATGCTCTGCCGCTTCTCCAGCATCTCAGGTAGGAAGTGAAACCAATGTCGGACATCGTTTTTCTTATCGACGACGATTTCGACGATCAGTTCGTCTCCCGCTTGAAGTTTATCGAGCCGGATCCGATTCGGTTGCGGCTCGCCATTACTGCGGCGTTTTCGTAAGATTATCTGCTCCCCAATTATAGCCATAATTACTGCGCTTTAACCGCAGAGGCAAACTCCTTCGAAGCTTTATAGGCAGGCGCCTCATGGGCAGGAATATCTATCGTCGTTCCTTTGCTGATATTACGTGCTTTTTTGGACGCCTTCTTTTTACGGAAGAACGTACCGAATCCGCGTAACTGGATGGACATACCAGCCAGAATAGACTCTTTGATAAGCTGCAGGAATTCCTCGATGATAGTTTTAATTTCCGCCTTGCTCAGGCCCGTACGGTTGGCAATCTCATTTACCATGTCGGCCTTGGTCATGTTCGTTTGTCTTTGTGCCATTGCGTATACGATGTTTGATAGATGGTGTAAAAATACAAATTATTTGGTTATTAGTTATTTAAGGAAACAATTAAATCAATCACAATTAAGATGAACTAATAGCAAATAATCCTATGTCAAACGATTACAGACGGATTTAATTGTGCTTTTACAAATGCAGTTACCAGACGCGGAATATAATAGACTGCTAAAAGTTACTTGGATGATCCATTTTTTAGCTTATCCTGCACATATAACAACATAGACTCGATATCATTTTTGACAAGATATTCAAATGTCGGTTTTTGGTGATTCGGGCAATCAATATGCGGACAGCGCCCATTGAGCATTCTGACGGGTATTTCACCGTGCTTAGTGCAGAATATCTGAATGTTATACGCGAACGGATTTCCAGAATAGTCCTTAACACCCACATTCCATGTGATTTTCAATCCATCTTCGTCAATGTTCCATGAGTTGAACTGCTTTAATTGCTCTTCCTTGGTTTTGCTGAACATTTTTTTCGTCAAACGAACGAACAACATAAAAATCGTTGCAAATATAACCAGCCACAATATACTGAACCGAGGAGCAACCAGCCATGTCCAGTTTTTTAGTTCAACGAACTTAGCCCATGGAATGAGATTGAACAGATATTGAACGACAGGAACAAGTATTCCCGATAATCCCACCGTAACAATCCACTTAATACTTTCTTTCATAATCTACTATTTTATTTTCAGCAAAAATACACATAAAAAAAGACCTGATGAATCACATCGGCCTTTCTTTACCATAATCCCCTCCCCGTCATGTCAGCCACGGATTTTTCCACGGGTCATAATCAGCCTGAAATGTGGCCATCTGCCAATCCATAACCTCGTGCTTGTCTTCGGCAATCTTGCGCGGGATCTGGGGGTTGATCCTCAGTTTCGAGGCATCGTACAGCCATTTCATCGAATCCTCATGGTCCTTGACCCGCGTGACGCTGACATTGTTCGGAGCTATGAGTTTCGTCAGCTCATAGATTGCCAGCCGCACCATGTGTTTCTTGAGATTGTAGTTACGCGGATCGCGTACAACGAGATTCACGCCCATCTGCGGTTCGTCCGAATTGACATCGATCTCCGGGTACCATACCCGTCCATCGTAGATGACATATTCATAGTCGGAGAGTTCGTAACTATTATACTCCGGGTTGTAATCGGCAATCTCACCCCAGTTTTGCGAATCGACCGGCGAGAGGTTCGTATCGAACCCCTCAATGGCAGTAACGGCATAGAACGCCCCGTTATACTCCGCTACTTCCCATAAACCGTATTCTCTCGGCACCCACGGCTCCGGAATGACTTCCAACCAGCCTGCAACCATCGGCTGTCGGATATTCCCGAAATCGTAGCCATTTTCAACGAGACACAGATAGCAAAGCCCGTTGTAAGCGACCAGATCGCCCGGATAATAGGTTTTGAACTGAGAATACAACGGGGTGTTTTCTTCCAATACGTTCGGGTCGGAGGACTCCTCCCAATATGTTTCCGGGGCTGGAGCTTTATATCCGCTGATGGCGCGCGTCACAGCACAGATCTGCCCCTCGTAGTAGAGATGCGCGCCGACCGGGAAAGAGATACGACGATCGTATGAGGCGATATATTTGCCTTTCCAAAGTTCTTTCTCCACCTCGTAATTCTCGCTCAGGTACTCGATAATACTCATTTCGGCCGACTCCTCGGCCTGCGCCAGACGTTCGGTATTGCCGCGTGTGATTTGCGCAAGCGCTTCGGGGGTAATGACACTCAGATAGTCATTGTCGTTGAGAAATCTCCGGTACATGGTATCTATTTAATGTTTTTACATGTCGTTAATAACAGAATCCTTCGTGCAACACGGCGGTTGATAGCACTCCTGTCGTGCTGTCAGCTCCGTTTTTGAAACGATACCAACTGTCCCGCAGATAGAAGCACAACAAATAATCGAGGCAGTCGGACAGATGGCCGTACTTCTCGTATTTGACGCCTGTTTTACCGTCCATGATTTTCTTCTTGCACTTGGAACCGTCGTCGTTGCGTAGCTGATAAATCAAATCTTCGGTCAGCTTGCGGCACCGCAGATCGATGCGTATCTCCCAACCGCCGTATCCCTCGAAAATCTGATTGACGAAATCGCATCGTACGACTTGCGGCGGCTGCTTCTTGAGCAGTTTGAGCTTGGGGCGCAGTACGCCTCCTCCGAGCGTATCGAGGATTTGGGTGTAGTTGTTCACTCCGTCCTCGCTGGTGGTCGAGCGCTGCAATCCCGAAGGATCTCCCGTGACATCGACGCCACCGATATGTTTATATCGGTAGAGTCGGTCGCGAAGTCGGCGGCTCATGGCCGGCGTATTGTTCTCCTTACTTTCGGGCTTGCCAAGCAGTTCTTCAAGGATATAGACCTTCTTGTTGTCGTAATCGATCTGGGCCAACAACACGGACATCTGCGGTGCGACGTTGAAGTCCCAGACCGTAATGAGCGGTTTGGTGGGATCGTATGCCTCTTCCTTGAGGTTGGACACAAGGTGGCGCGTGCCGTCGAAACGGTTGTAGATAGCCATGCTATTGGCTTCCACGAAATCCCAGTTACCGAACAACAAGCGTTCTTTGGTCGCCTGGTCGCTGATCTTGTTCAGCGCAGCCTCGTAGGTCTGGCGGAAGGCGATGTCAGGGTTGTCGAACACAGAGAACGGGACATAGAATTCCCCTTCACGCGTGGTTACCTTGTTGCCTTCATCATCCTGCACAAAGCGCGAACGTATCCAGTTGGTCGTCGGGTTCGTCGTCATCAGCATCTTCGAGACGCCGAGCGTTTCATGTACCTTCCAACGGATACGCGAGAAGAGCACCTCAATGGCACGCTGTGAAATCTCCGAACATTCGTCCACGCCCACGGCACTGACCTCTATCGAGCCGAATCGTTCGAAATTGGGGTCGCTCGGCAAGTCCGCCATTTCCAACATGAGGATGATCGAACCGTTCCAGAACTGGAGCGATCCTGCCAAATTATTGACTTTGTAGTTCACATCCTCCTGAAGTCCCCAATCCTTGACGACTTTGCGGACAGTATTCCACGTAGATTCTTTCAGCGATTTGAGCGTCTTACGGGCGATAACGGCCCGAAAATCAGCATAGCGCAGGCAGCAGCTCACGAGCCATACAGACATCAGATAGGACTTGCTCAACCGCCCCCAGCCGCGCCTCCGCCGAGGATAAGCTGGGGGATATTCGAATTATTGCAGTTCGTACAGAAAGGTTTATACTGCGGATTGCGGTTCTGGTCGAAGCCTACGAGCCGCTGCTCGATCTTTCCGCCGCACATGGGGCATTCGGGTTGCAGAAGTTTCCACAACTCGTATTGCCGGGGCGAAGGCTGGAAGTCGATCTTCAGTCCGTCGGGCGGTATGAGTTTCTTTCCGGCCATCAGTGAATTTCGATGGTTATCTCCGACTGTTTTCCGATTCTCTCAATCAGGGCTTGTAAGGTAACACGCGAGTCGAGCACCTTGCCTTTGACCTTATTTTTGCCCACAAGGATGCAGCCGGCCGAGTCATCGGCCATATTGCCCGAATGAATCAGGACACCCAGAAAATGCGGCACGTCGTGCAGGTATGGAAGCACGCGCCCGAAACGCGGGCTGTGCGTCATCGTGACTTTGTATGTTCCGGCGGGGATGGCCGTGCGGGCGTATATCTTTTCGCGGCAGGTGCAGGATTTGCCCTGCGGCGTATCGGGGCAAACTGGCGGAAGATTGCGTACTGCATCTTCGAGCGTATCGCAGAAATACGCTCCGTCAATCGAGAGTTTGCCTATGGTGTAGTCCGGGCCTTTGAAGATCCGGGAAAGGGTCAGCTTCATCTTTGACGTCGTTGATTACGTCAAAGAATAGGCTGAAGAGTGAGGAAGGGATTGCAAAATTTTGTATATTCGTAGAGTTAATGATGTTAAAAGCAAATAACACTTGTAATGTCGGAGTTTCTGAATATACTACAATGGGTATTGGCTACCTGTGGTGGTTTGGCTACTTTATTCACTTTTCTTCTAAACAAGAAAATAAACGAACAACAACATCGGCTCAACAAATTGAAAACGAAATTCGATTATTTGATAATCGAAAGAAATAAGGTCATAGAAGGGCTAAATTCTTGTATTGCCGACATTCAACTATGGATGGACCACACCCGCTCTCAATGCGACGATGCCGATCAGATAAAAATCGATGGTTTTCGAAAATCCGTATTGCAATTAGAAATACAACTCACACATGGGCGTTATCTATTGTCATCGCAAGTATATACTACTACACACGATTTGCTTGCTGAGTGTATAAGATGTATAGACCTTTATAATCAGCAGGTTGATGTGATTAGTAGTGATCTAAATGCAAAATCCCCAAATCAGGTATTTTCCGAGGCATTTTTCAAACCGGAGACCCGACAGATGATAACAGATGTGTTTGAATGTTTCTCTAAAGAAATCGCAGATGAATAACGCAAACATGATAAAGATTTCTGTATTCAACGTGGCATTAGACGCTTTCAATGCTTACATGAGCGATCAAGGCGGATATGTATTCGATACTCCCACAAGAGAATTTTCTCGTATGGAGGATGGCTGTGTCTATTTGGCAAATGCAGTCAATACGTTCGGTAGATACGAAATAGATACGGAAACATATATCCCAGACGACAGCGAAGACGAATAACAATTCTGTTGTGTAAATAAAAACAAGACCGGAACAAGATTTTGCTCCGGTCCTGTTGTATGAAAAATACTACGCAAAGAGAACGAAATTTATGCCGATTACGGTATATTGTTCCGAGAAATACATGCACTACCTTTTCTTTTCGACCCGTATATACTCCGAATACTTCATCTCCACGTAGGGATTATCGCTGGTGATGATTTGGCGAATGCCTTTGACCTTCCACCGCCACCAAAGGAACTTGTGCTTGTACTCGACGGCAATCGCCTGATGAAGCGTTACGGGAATCCGTACATCTGCCCGGAGCGTACTGTCTGCAATGATCCCCCTGAACTCGATATGGGGACTTATCATCTCTACGGTCTTTACCGGCACGAATACCGTGTCGCGCATGATTACCGAATCCCGCAAGGGTGCCGTAATCTGTGCCTCGACTTCCATATGATGCCGTGCCGCTGCTTCGAGATCTTTGATCCGCAATCCGAGACGGCGGATCAGCTCGGCATCTTCGGCGCGGTACTCCTCGAACTCGGCCACCGTCAGCCGGAGCGTGCGCACGTCGAGGGCCATGCGCGTGGAGTCTATCTGCCGTCGCTCGATGTCGGCAAGCAGCGTTTCGGTGTTCTGGCGGTAGCGGTCCCGCTCGCTTTCGAGCCGTGCGGCCCGCCGCCATAGCAGCGCCGTCGCCGCAACGGCCGATGCCAGCGCGATGAGCAGGATGCGGTTAACAAGCCGTTTCATCTTCGAGGGCGTCTTGGGGTATGAACCACAGGTGCTCGCCCTGAAAGGGTTTGTCGAGCAGCACCATGCAGCCGATCAGTTTACCGGGGATGGCCAGCACCTGCTCTGTCACGACGCCGCAACGCCCAGCCAAGCCCGACAACCGCATGTCGCTCAGTTCTACGGAAGGGACAATCCTCACTCTGTCTTTAACTCTTTTCATTCTACTGTTGGTTTTTAAGCAGTTCCTTGATGTCGGCCCGCATCTCACGCAGGTCATACTGTATGGACGAGAACTGCGTCATGGTAGCCTCGAATACGGCCTTGTCGAGCTTGATGGCATTGATGCGGTCGTATTGGTCGGCGATCTTCGTTTCCAAATCGACGCACTTGCCTTGAAGTTCGGCAATACGCGTCGTGTTGTTGGCGAACTGCACGTAAGTCGTTACGGCGAATGCCAATACGGTGATGATGATTTTGAAATTCTCTTCCACGAACTGCCGGAATTTTTCGCTTGTATTTGTCATGGTGTTAAGTTGAAAAGTAATAAAAATGCATCTTTGACAGCTCCGATCAGGCTCACGGCAGCCCCGCTGTCCCGCAGGCCGTAAAGGGCCAAGAGGACAATGAGCACGAGGTAAACTGTCCGTTCCACCTGCTGACGCGTGACCTTACGTCTGTTCGATCCATTCTGCTTCGGCATACTCGTCCGGGACTGGTTTTTGCGGTACGATGACATTGAAAATGATCCCGTTCTGCGAGCCTTCGATCTTGAACTTTGTCTCGCTGCCGTGCTTCACAGGATAGAGTTCCATGAGTGCCTTGGCAGCATTCACAGCCACGGCCCGCAGCGGTGCCGGTGATATGGGGTTTCCAAACCGGTCCGTGTATATCCCCTCTGCCGTTTCACGCATGACGGTTTTCAGCGTTTCGCTGATCTGCATCTTGAGAGCAATACTCTCCGTATCGCTCATCATATCCGCTCCGAGCTCCCGGATACGGGCCATGACTGCGGGGCGGCGAGTCAGGCGCAGGGCTTCGACACGAATATCCTCGGTATCGGTTCCGAATATCTCCGCATAGCACTTGGCAAGCTGTCCGGCATATTGCAGTCCTCCGCAGACGTAGAGCTGGCAGAACTGCTCCTGCTGGGGCGTGAGCACCTGCTCTTCGAGAGTTTGGGTAGATTGTGTGATCTTCTTTGCCATTGTCGTTCTTGAAAGACTCTGAACAAACATTCGGAGTCTCTTCACATAAGAATAGGCTACTTTACTTCCGGTGGTTTTGCGAACTCCCGTTTCTGGGCGATGAGCTGGTCCATGAGGGCCTCGTAGAAGACATCGGCCATGCTGTCGGCCATCGCCTCGGCATCCGCGAGCGAGTTGATGAGCTTCATGTTGAAGGCGATGTTGAGCCCGTAGCCTGAGATCGCCGCCATAAACTCCACGCCGTCGGCTCCCAGCACGCCGTAGGTCGTAAGGTCCTCTACGCGGAAAGTAATAGTTTCTTCCCCTTTGTCGTTATGGCCGTGTACGATATTTTCATTCTGTTCCATCATATCAGAAAATGATTCCTCGTTTTCTCTTTTTGTGCGCCATTGGGTGTCGGTCCTTCGCTGTTACGCATACGGGCTGCGCAGACCCGTACGATGTCGAGCGTCGCTGTAACGTCAGCCCCGGCGTCGTGGGCGTCGTCGAGTTCGATGCCGAGGCGCTCGGCCACCAGTTCCAGTTTGTAGGACATAATCTCGGGATCGGCCCCCAGCGCCAGACGCGCAAGCAGGATCGTGTCTAAATAGAGCGGCTGGAAATTGCCGTAGAAGTCCGTCTTGCCGGCAAAGGTCTTCTCGTACTCTTTCGTAAGGCCGGCATAGCTCATCAGTTGCGTAAGGAATCCGATGTCGAAAGCGATGTTCTGGCCGATGAGCACCGGCTTGCATTGCACGCCTTTGGAGAGCGTAGCCCCTTGGGCGAAGCGGATCACGTTTTCTGCGACCTCTTTCAGGTCGATGCCCTGCGCTTCGAGCCGCTCCATCGTGATGCCCGAATATTCCAGCGCCCGCGGTTCGTAGTCCATGCGCTCTGATGGCTGCGCCTGCTCATGTTTGGTACGGAGCACCTTGCGGCGTGCCGCACCCAGTTCCTGCTTGCAGTACGGGGCGATATAGCAGTTGTAGCGGTCGAACACCTCCAGTGTGTCGAGCCGGATAGCTTCGAGGGCGATCTGCGTGCAGGCGCAGCGCACGGGGTCGAGCCCGCCCGTCTCAAAGTCGAGGCCGATGGCCGTATAAATCTTCTTCTCTACCGCAGGTGCTGCCATTGCTCCAGAATTTTTAAGACTTGGTCGGCACCTTCTCGGAACTCCGCCTCTGTGCCATTGTTTCCCAGCACCACGTCGATCAGGGAATAATCGACCTGACGGCGGTGGCTGTCGCGCTCGATACGCTCCGCATCGATGCCACGCGCAGGCAAGTGCTCCACCCGACAGGCGACATAAACCGTAAAGACATCGTACTCCTTGCCGGAAGCGAGTTTGAGCGCACGGATGCCGTTCTCGTCCACAACGTAGGTACAGAAGCCGGACGCAGGGAGCTGGCTTTTCAGAGAAAAGTATTCGTGCTTTCCGAAACGGGTATAGGTCAGCATCGTCTCCCGACCGATGCCCCGAGTGCTGCTTACAAAGAAATAATCTTCGCCTTCGACCTCGTCCGCGCGACGCGGGCGCGTGGTGGTCGATACGATGGCGGGAATGCCGTATTTACGTTGCAGGTACTTCGATAGCGTGGTCTTGCCGGAACCCGAAGCGCCTACGATGGCAATGATAATAGGTCTCACTCTTGCGATAATATGGTTGTTTTGGTCGTATGCAGGGTATTGGTGCCCGAGAAGTCGCTGTAACGGATGATGCCCGTGAGCACCACGATACGGTCCTTGAGCCCCATGATCTCAGCGCGGCGGGTACTGAAAAAGTCGTTCCAGCAGACCGCCTCGATCGTATCGGTGTTCTGCTGCAATATCATCTTGCAAAAGGCCACCCGGTCGCCTGTCGTCTTGTCCCTATAGGATAGCTCCTCCACGTCGGTTACGGTTGCACAAACGGCAACTTTTTTTCCTTCGTTCTCCATCACCAGCGCATCGTGCAGGCTCATGTACGAGGCGCGTCCTTTGATTTTGGGCCGCACTTGTGACTCCTCGAAGATGCGGCGGTAGTCTACGGAGCCAATGCCCGCGACGGCGATCTGAAGGCGCGACCAGAAGTGGTGCTTGGCAATTTCATCGACCGGATAGTCCTGTCCGTCGAGGACAAAGCCCAACTCCGCAGCGGCACGTTGCAGGATGCCGTAGCGGTCGACCACGGAGTCTATGCCTTCCGCTCGGTCGAAACACCCGGCCAAGATCAGGTGTCTCATATGGCGGGCATTCACGGGAACACGTTCCATTTCGGCTGGCGGAAGGTCGTCCTCCCAAGTGCGATACTTTTTGAGCCTGTGGCGGAAAATCCGGCGCACGAAATCCTCGATACCCGTAAACTCTCCGCCGCGCTCCCGCTCGCGGACGATATGTTCTGCCGTTCGGATACCGACCATCTTGATGCGGCCGAGCGACCAGTAGATACTGTCCGTGCCGTAGTCGGTATAGAACTGCACCTGTGAGCGGTTGATGTCGGGCGGCACGATACGGGCCGCGGAGCACCGCTCCATTTCGGACATCAGCGTGACGATCTCCCGGTCATCGGCGTATTGCAGAGCCACGGTGTAGAACGCCGTTGGGTAGTTGGCCTTGAGCCATGCGCCGGCATAGGCCGTAATCGCGTAAGCCGTGGCGTGGGACAAATTGAAGAGATAGTTTCCGGCACTTTCGATCAGATCCCAGATGCGCAGGGCGTCGTCCTTGGGACATCCTTTCTCCGCGGCCCCGGCCATGAACTTTTCGCGCATGGCGTGAATCGCGTCGACCTTCTTCTTGGAGATTAGCTTGACTAACCTCACACCCTCGGCCAGCGAGAAGCCGCCCACGTCGCGGACGAGCCGGCTGACCTGCTCCTGATAGATCAACTGCCCGTAGGTGTCTTTCAGGGCATCGTACGTTCCCCACAGGTAGACTGGGGCCACCTCGCCCAAACGGCAGCGCAGGTAGTTTTCCGCAGCGCCCGAGTCGAGCGTTGCGGGGCGGTAGAGGGCGTTGGCCGCGATCAGGTCGCCTATGGCAGCCGGCTGCATGTCCTGCAGGTAGCGCGTCATGCCTGCCGAGGAGAGCTGGAAGACATTGGCCGTGTAGCCTTCGCAGAGCAGGCCGTAGGTCTTCTCGTCATCCAATCCGCTGAGAACGATTCCCTCGAAGGAGACGCCTGCACCGTACCGACAGTTCGCCTCGTTGAGTACGGACTGTATCTTGGTAAGTTCCAGAATACCGAGACAGTCGTTCTTCAGAAGCCCCACCTCGTCCAGCGAGTAGCCGTCCAGCTCGCTCACGAGCATGCCGTCCACCCGCTTTACGGGCGTGAAGTCGAAACATTCGGTAGCCTCTCCGTCGCGGCTATCGGGTGTGATGAGGATGGCCGAGGCATGAACAGAGGCCGAGCGAGGCTGCCCCAGCAGCGGACGCATGTCCTCGATAGCCTGCGGGTAGTCGTTTACGAAACGCCGCAGTTTAGGCGTGCGGGCCGCCAGACGAAACAGGTCGGTCCATGTCGCATCAGAAGAGCCGATGATCGCCGAGATATAGTTAGCCAGCGACACGGGTATCTTATGCACGCGGCAGACGTCCTTCAGGCAGGCTTTGAGTCTCATCGTAGAGAACGTTCCGGCCGAGAATACCCGCTGCCGCCCGTCGGTGTTGTAACGGCGTTCCAGATACTCCTTAACCTCCTGACGGCGGTCGGACTGAAAGTCGATGTCGCAATCCGCCATGGTACGGCCGGAGCCTTGCAAGTAGCCGTCGTCCACTATCGTGTCGAGGACCTCGGCCGGGACTTTTTCGTGCGTGATCTTCGTTATTCTCATAGTTGTCGGTCTATCTCAAACAATAAATCGCGATTGTCGAACAGGATGTCGTCCTGCTCGCGCAGCTCGTCGGCATATACTTCCAGTATCTTTTCACCGCGACGAACCATAAGCCGGGCGTCGCGGTCCAGCAGAATTTCGCGGCCGTTCTCCAGCCCGAGGCGGTAACTGTCCTGCGAGTCGATGCGTCCCACGATGCGCGTCGTGCGGGCTTCATACAATCCGGCGCGTTCGGGCAGCAAGAAACGCTCGAACAGCAGCCCGTACTTCACGGGGTCGATCAGCGTGATGCCCAGCAGGTAGAGGGCCAAACAGCCTCCCGCCGAACCGCGGCCGCAACCCACGAGGATACCATTGCGGCGCGCCCAGTTTACGGTGTCGTATTGCACTAACAGATAATCTACGTTGTCTGTCGATTCGAGGATATAGATCTCCTTGTCGAGCCGCTCCCTATACTCAGCCTCTTTTCCCGCAGGGACCAATTTGGAAAAACCCTCTTCGAGCAGCGAGAGAAACATCGTATGCGTATCGCCATATTTCGTTTTTTCGTCCGACGTCATGTCGTAACGCGGCATGAAGACGGTATCCGTTCGATATGTTGCCTCAACACCCTCGGCGATTACGACTGTATGGCGACACATGCGTCGGAACAGCTCGTCCACATCCCACTGCGCAGGGTCGAACAGCGGTCGCAACTTATCGAGCAGCTCTCCGGCCGAGCGCAGATACTGCTCGTCGCTCTGCTCGTGCGCGGCGCCCGTGGCGATCTTGTTCAGGATGATCTTGCTGCGGGCGTCGGCCCGGTCGATGTAGTAGCACTCCGGGATCAGCACCGGCTCGACCTCGAACGCACCGCCCCGGCAGAATTCATGGAAGTATCGCCGCATGCTCTCCAGCCGCTGTATGTCGATACGGTCGGCCTTGAACTCCGTGGGGTCTATCTGGTAGTAGACGGTCTCGAAGGCTTCGCGCAGCCGCCCGATGGATAGGCGGTTCTGTGTCATCCACTCCGCTGCGAGCGTTCCCAGCACGAGGACGTTGCCGCGGCCGTGCGCCGCGAGGCTCTCCATGTCGATCCTCCCATTCTCGCGGTCCACCATAACGGCCTTCTGGATGCGTAGCAGGTTCTGAAGCCCTTGCTGCGTTTGACAGTAGACCTTCATCGGCACTTCGGCGCCGTCGTCGTCCAGTGCGAGCGAATAGCCGAAGACGTGCCTGATGCCCGCCTCGGCGCACTCCTTTTGGAGCATCAGCGTTCCGGCCATCGTATTGCGGTCGCAGATGCCGAGGGCGGTATGGCCCATCCATTTGGCCTTGCGGACCCACGCCCCGATATCGCCCGAAGCGTTGAGCAGTTCATAGGGAGTGTGTACACCGAGGTTCACGAACTCCACGTTGCAACTGTTCGGTTTCGGCCGTCCGACATGCTTCAGGATATTCATGGAAAACTCCCCGCGCAGATCGTAGTAGTACCAGTTGCAGCCAAAGGGAAAGGCGACGTAGAAGATACCCTCGTCGATAAGCGCCTGCGGATCTTCCATCAGGTTGAAGACCTGTTCGTCGCCCCTTTGGCGGAAGATACTCTTCACTCCCGTAAAGTCGGCGCGGAACAGGCGTCCGAATTCCGGAATATCGACCACCTCGTTGTCTATGACGCGGTAGTCTATGCGCTCTTTGTCGAGCCAGCGTATAAGATCGTTCATAGTTGCTGTATCTTGTTGATTTTGTACTCTACGGGAGGTCGCAAGCGGTAGGCGAAGATGTCGTAGATCTCCTGCGGGGAAAGGTCTTCCCAGTCTTTCGTCGGATCGGGAATATCGGCCACGAGGACCTCGAAGTAGCGGCTTAATTCCTCGGCGGTTTTCTTCGTGGCGTCCACGGCGTCACCGTCGTATCCCACCACAATGTTGCGCACGCCCTTCGTCTGGAGCTTGTAAATCTGAGCCTGCGATATTTTCTTTCCGAAGGTGGCCACGGCGGCCACACGCTCCGAATCGTAGAGGTCGAGCTTGCGCGTGAGAGCCACCACGTCGAAGATGCCCTCGCAGAGGATGACCGTTTCGGTGCTGCCCTCATGCACCGCATCGTAGTTGTAGAGCAGCTTCACGAAATCGTTCTGCGTGGAGTTGCGAAAGCGCCGTATGGCGTAGTCGCCCGTGAATTTCGCCCGCCGGTTATAAGCGTCGATCTCTCCCTTGGGCCAAAGGTGGCGGGCGACGTAACCCACCGTATCGCCGGAGTCGATGACAGGGAAGATCACGTAGTCGTCGTAGCGGAAGTTCAGGCCCCGCGTCGTACCCACCGGGAAGAACTCGTAGTCGTCGAAGGTGAATCCGCGCCCTTTGAGGTACGGGTGCAGGAAGGTGCGTTTGTAAAATTCGGGAAGCTCCACGATGCCCAGCTCGTCGTCGATCTCCTCGCCCGCATCGAGCGGGAAGAGCAGGTTGCAGTCGAGCTTGGCTCCGGGATCGGTCGTGCGTGTCGGCAACAGGTCCATGCGTCCGAGGGCTTCGAGGGTGCGCTCCAGCGAATGCGTGGAAGCCCCGCATGAGAAGCAGTGTGCCATGAAGGGTTTCTTACGGGCTGTTTCAGGGCCTATGTAGACACCGTACTTGCCCTCCTTGCCACAGTACGGACACCGGGCTATGAGGTTGCGGCCCGAACCGTCGCGTCGGGCGCCGAGTTCGCGGGCGAGCTCTTCGATGATGTATGCGTGTTCCTTGTTCATGGCCTTTAAGAGTAGGATAGGAACAAGGTCGAGAATTAAAGAAGCTTGAAATTTATTTTTTAGTTAAGGTAAAATGTTGTATTTTTATCATGATATTGTTATATAACACACGTTATGATTAAAGCATTCATATCCCATAGTAGTATTCAAAAATCTTTCGTTGAATCACTGGTCGAAAATTTAGGGCGAACAGTATGTATTGTGGATGCATACGATTTTGAACCTGCAATAAAAAGCAAAGACGAAATTTTTAGAAATATCAGAAATGCCGATATTTTCATCCTTCTGATATCACAAAGTGCTTTAGAGTCGGATTGGGTTAAAATTGAGATTGAAAAGGCTCGAGACAGAATGGAGAAAGGGAAACTTGAATTTTTCCCTTATATAATTGATCCTACTGTCAAATTTACGTGTAGTAATATTCCGACTTGGATTACGAAAGAAGAGGTGATGAATCTCAAAACTTTCATGAATACCCGATTATTGTCCCGTGATATTATTCTGAAACAACGGGAGATTATCTATCGGAAGAGACCTGAGATTAAAATGCGTGACGAGTTATTTGTTGGACGCAATAATGAGATGGAGTACCTGGAAAGCAAATTATATTCTTCAAGTAACTATAAGGATATCAAGGCGATTGTTGTTAGTGGACGCAAGGATATTGGGCGGCGGAAATTCCTGAAAAAATTCACTCAATCTAAATTGGGGTACGCCAAAGATCCATTTGACATATCTTTGTCTCGAGGCGATTCCATTGAGAATTTTATTCTTCAACTGAATTATTATTTGTTATCATACGATCTGACTGATTTTTCATGGGATATTTGGGATAAAGATAAAAAAGTCAGTGTTGCAGTTGATCTGTTGAATCAGGCATATAAAAGTAAACAACATATTCTGATTATTGATAATGGCGCATGCATTTCTCCGAGTGGGAACATTGCAGATTGGTTTGTCGATATTCTAACCAATCCATCTCTTCAAAAATTTATAGGTCTCTTCATCGCGAGCGTGCAAACGCCTAAGACCTATCTTGTGCGAGATCGGAAAGACTGTTTATTCGTTGAGCTACATCCTTTAAGTGAAGCTGATCGGAAAACTCTTTTTTATGCTTATGCCCGAAATATTGGATTACAGGTCATCGACAAAGAGGATGTAATATTTTGGACAACCAAGCTTAATAGCTCTCCAGAACAAATCTTTATGGCTATTGACACCATTGATAGAGACGGCCGAATGCTGGCGAGAAAAAACGCAGAACATATTATAGCGTTTGGAGATAAAGTGATAAAAGAAATTATCGATTACTGTACAGTAACAGGTGTTGATGATTTGAAGTTGATGGATATCATGGTTTTATTGGCATCTTTAGGGTCTGTTAGTGATCATATGTTACTGAAGATTGTTGGAGACGAATTCAAGGAAAATTGTTATCAACTTATTGATGATCTGCATTATTTATCTTTAATCGAATTTTTTGGCCCAAATCACGAGTATATCCAACTTGATGCCGGAGTTGCCGATTATATTGACCGCGCCGGTTATAAACCGTTGGCCCGCTTTTCTGAACGAATGGAGCAGAGGGCTAAAGAATATTTGTCAGAGCCATTAGCACATTCTTTTGAAACTGAAGACCTCTCTGATTATTTATATAGAATTCAGATTGCAATAAAAAATGGGCAATATGACAGCAAATACCTTATACCGTCTGTAGCAATAAAATCCATTATCGAGTTATATAACAAAGAGCATTATGATGCTGTTATTGAACTCTGTGAAGGATTTCTCAAAGAAGGTCACCGTATTTATCAAGGTGCAAAACGGGAAATCAATTATTGGTATTGTCTCTCTTTAGCCCGAAAGCAGAATATATCAAAATTCGATGTTGCAGTGGAAGAAATGCACGGACAAGACAAATTATTTCTCAAAGGCTTCATGTGTAGATTATCTGGCGATTTGCCAAATGCAGAGCGACTATTTCGTAATATACTGGAACAGAATGCATCATATTCTAAAGCTGCCAGAGAATTAGTAACGGTTTTGGTACAACTTCATAATTACCCAGAAGCTTTATCTTTGGCAAAGAGTAATTATGAGAAGAACAAAATAAATCCCTATCATATTGAGGCGTATTATAGATGCTTGGTGCGTAAGAACAATTTAGGCTATGATGACCGTAAAATATTGCGTGAACTCATCAATGCTATGAAAACCAGCTATAATGATAATCATGGCTTAATCGCTCAAACAATGGAGGCAGAATATGAGTATTATGTGAATCGAAAAATAGAACCTGCCTTGTCAAAATTACTTAGCCTTACGCAAATAGAGCACCCATTAAGATATACCAAACGTGCGCTCTATGAACTACAAATAAAAATGGGGATACCTCCAACATACCCTGACCCAGATCAAGGTGCAGAATAAATTTTATGCAATGCAATAGGCTCCGACCAAAATATTATGGTCGGAGCTAACTATTCAATAAAGAAGAACTACCTTCTCATGTTAAGGGTCCTTGCCGCATCGTAGAAGGTCTCGTTGTCGTAGTCGGTGGCGATGCGGAAGGTATCTCCCTTGCGGAAGAAGCGGCTTTTAGCCACATGCAGCCGCATGAGGTTCGCCTCTCGCTCGGCCGAGGACTGGTTGAGTGATATGAGGTGCGTGCAAGGCCGCGCCAGACCTTTGGCTTCCGAGCAGTTGTACTCTGTGAGCACGTTGTTCTCGTCGTTCAGCCAGTCCCGGTTCTCGATGGTCGCCTGATAGGTCGCCACCATCCAGAGGTTCTCGTCGGCCGCGAGATCCTTCAGGTCGTTCGCTACGGCGATGCGTTTCGACCGCTCGTGCTCTGCTCCCCACTGTCGCCGCGAAGCGTCGTTCAAGAGGTCCATCGAGTCGATAATGACGATGTCGGGCGTTCGGGCGTTGATCTTGCGGTATTCGGCAATTCCGTTTCGGATGTCTATGGTCGATATGTGTGCCGCAAACCGGGGAAACGACCTCACGGTAATGCTTCCGGCATAACGTTCTATCTCCTTTTCGAAGCGACGCATTTCCAGTTCGGAAATACGTCCCCGCTCGAAGTAGAAGGCGTTGCGGGCGATGAGTCCTCCGCTGTATGCGTTCAGGGCCTCTTCTTCGGAGCCTTCGAGCTGGAAGTGCAGGACATGGAGACCGTCGTCCACGTTGGCTCGTATCCCGACGAACTTGGCCATGTGCGACTTTCCGACACCCGTGGATGCGAGGATGCACGATAGCTGCCCGCGCAGATTACGCCCGGCGTTGAGCTCATCCAGATCGGGGATGTAGAACCGTGTAACGGGTCTTACGCCCGATGCCTGCAGCTCCTCCTCGCGGCGGCGGTTGCGGCCGAAGCGCACGGAGAAGGTCTTCACCACGTCTACGAATGCCGAATCCTTGAGTGTGAACCCCGCCAGCCACTCGGCGTACTCCTTGAGTTTCGCTTCGGCCTCGGCTTGCCGGCTTTGGTTGTAGAGCTTTCCCACCTCGCCGTAGACGGCCTGCAGGCGCACGCCCTTGATGTATGTTTCGAGCAGGTCGACAACCGCTTCGGGGTTGTTCTCGCCGTCGTACTCGCGGAAAGTGTTCACCAGCTCCAGCGCATCGAAATCCGAGGCGAACGTCTGCGCGAGTACGGCATACGAAGGCGGTGACTTGTATGTACGGTAGTGATTCACGAAGACCTCCTGCACATGCTGAAACGTGCGGTCGGGAAGGTATTCGCGGCGCATGTGTGCTACGAGTATGCTGCATACGACGTCATGGCGTATGGCCGTCGAGTAGAGCTCATAGAGGTACTCGGCCGAAAGGGCATTACGCGTCGTGCTCATGAGCGCCCTCCCTGTTTACCGTGTTCGACCCGCAGGCGGTATAGTTCGGGATAGCGTTCGCACGTCATTTCTCGGCATTTCTCGGTCATGGCGCACTCTTGGCATACGGGCGAGAGGGGCGTCCACAGCAGCGTCGAGAGGCTGCAAACGTAGAGCCCCGCCTCGGTGCCGATGCGACGGCGCTTGGTGGCGTCTTCATATTCCGGATAGAGGAACTTCGCAAGCGGATGCTGCGAACGGTCGCGCACCTCGTGCAGCAGCCCTCCGCGTGCGAGTCCGTGTTCCTTCAGCCATCGATCCTCCCAGTAGCGGTGCGTGCTGGTGTTGCGTGCGAAGCGCTCCAGAGCCTTCTTTCCGAACGAATGGGCGGGCGTCCAACCCCGCAGCATCTTCGCATCGAAAGTCAGCGCGTAGACCTGACAGACACAAAAGTCCACGACTTTCTCGCGGGACGGAGCTTCCGCACCGCCTGCGAGTACCTCCATGCACCCATCCACGGCCCGGCGTGCGAGGCCCCCTCCGGGGAATCGGAACCCCTCGTCGAGGGTGCGGCGCATGAGAAGCGTGAAGAGCCTCTCGACCCATCTATTTCTTCTTGCGGCCGTTTCCATCGCGATCGATCATTTGACGCATTTTCAGTTTGGCCAGAAACAGGCGGCTTTTTACCGTCTCGATATTCCGTGTTGCAAGCGTTCCACGGCGCAGAGCGATCTCCATGATCTCTTCGAGCTTGTATCCGGCCTGCTGGAGGAGCAGCGCCTCGCGGTATATGGGATTCAGACGTTCGAGAGCCTGCAGGATATCATCGTTGTAGAACTCCTTGTAATTGTTCATTCCCATGCAGTTGCCGCTTACACGTTCGGCATCTTCGGCGTAATGACTTATGATATGCTCCGGATTGAGGTCGTCCGTGGTCTTGAAGGCTGCACGCCGACGGTCCAGATCGACTATCAGCCGCTTACAACAGATATAAATCCAGTTCTGAAGGGATCTCTCTCTGTCGTAGGTATGGATATACCTGAAAAGATTGGCCAGGCACTCGTTGTAGTTCTCATCGATGTCCTGTCGATGGGAAGAGAACTGAATCGAGAGCCTGTAGACCAGATTCAGGTTGGGAAGTATCAGTTCGTTGAATAAGGCCGTACGCTCACATATAGACTCTTCGCTGTCGTGGCAGTACGGCGCTGTTTGTTGCTTTTTCACTCACGTTCATTGACTTGCTGTTAGAAATAAACTGGTAGAACTGTCAGCTTATGGGTAGCGTCAAATTGGGAACTGTACGGAGCGGATATTGTGTTCCGCCCCGCGATCAAAGTGAGCGATCTGGGTCCGCTACCGAATGCGGTGCTTGCGGACGTAATAATGAAAGAGCAGAAAGGCATCGGCCTCGTCATGCGAGGAGGGGTGGAAACGGTAGTCGTCGATGCAGGCGGCCATCATCCGTACCTTGTCGGCGTGGCCGTCTCCTGTGGCGAATTTCTTGAGCGAGGAGGCATTCACGAACTCCACGGGCAGCAGGTTCAGTTCTTCCGACACAAGAAGCACGATGCCCCGCAGTTCGGAGAGTTTTCGCAGATCACGGTTGTGGGCGTTGAAGCTCACGTCCTCGGCCACGATACGGCGTATGCCGTGCCGGAGTATGAACTCCCGGAGCGTACGGTAGAACTCCAGATAGGTGCGGCGATGACGTGTGGCATGGAATCGCCACGCTCCGGAGCCGTGCAGCGAGTAGTAACCCGTCGTGGTGGCCACGTCGAGGGCCAGCAACTCGAAGCGTGTAAGTCTACCGCTGCTCGATTCGGGACTCTCCATTCTCCTTGACGACGGTTATGCGGTGGGGATAGTTCTCCTGCACGAGTCCGTGCGATACGACCAGCGCGGTTGCCTCCAGACGGTTCAGTGCGGCGAAGACACTTGCAAGTCCGTCCGCATCCATGGCGTCGATCACCTCGTCGATGCAAAGCAGGTCCAAGCCTTTCCCGAAGTCGCAGTTGCCGTTTATAAGTCGCTGCATGGCCACGATCGAGGCGAGGTTTACGCGCGCCCGCTCTCCCTCGGAGAACTTGGCGAAGGCTCCGGCATCCATGCCGTCGCGCAGGATCGACACCGAGATCTTCTCCCGCACGGCGCCGCTCTTGAGCTGGGTATATCCCGAAAGGTTTACGCGCAGGTCCGACCCCAGATCTTCGAGCACTTTGTTAAGCATCCCTGCCAACGCCTCGATTTTCGTATTGGCCAAGTAGGTGCGGAACTGCACGAAGGTCTGCTGTTGGGCCTGCAGCGCTGCGATGCGTCCCGACAGTTCACGGCGACGCTCCACGATCTCCGCCTCCTTGCGGCGGTATTCTTTGAGCGATGTGCGGAGCGACGCTATGAACTCCCCGGTCGTAGTCTTCTCCAGCTCGGTGAGGGTCTGCTCCAGCGTATCGATGGAACTCTCGGCTGCGGCAATGCGCTCGCGTGCGAGCGTGGACTCCCGCTCTGCACTCCCTCGGGCCGCATCGAGAGCGTCGTAAGCTTCGTCGAAGAGACTGCGGCGCATGTCCTCCACCTCGCGGGTGCGGGCTGCAACATAGTCCCTGACGCGGCCGATATTAAAGCGTGCTCCTTCCATTTCGTACTCGGCAGCCTCGACCGCGCGCTTGCCCTTGGCCATGCGCTCTTCCCACCCGTGACGGTTTGCAGCCAAGGTACGCACCTCGCCCCGTACGGCCGTGATCATCTGCTCGACTTTCCCGGCTTCGGCCTCGTCATCCAGGAGGCATTTCTTGACGCCAGCGACCTCGGACTCTTTCTGCGCCAGCTCCGCCTGTGCCGCCGCGACGTCGAACGTCCGGTCCGATACGAGGAAGCGGTGCGCGCAGGCAGGACACTCCACCGTGCCGGCCAGCCGGGCCAGCAGCGCCTCGATACCGGCCGAGAGCGTCCGTTTGCGCCGTTGCAGCTCTCCGATGCGTGCCGTGGCCGAGCCGAGGCGTTCTTCGAGCTCTTGCATCTGGGCCGCAAGGACGGTATCCTTTTCCGCTGCGGCGGCCTCGAACTGCGCATGTTCGCTTTTCAGGGCCTCGAAGTCGGACGCGGCACGGGCGAGCTTCTCGCCGGTCATGGCGATGATCTTCGTCCATTTGTCGATCTCGGCACGGGCCTCAGCGATCTGGTGCTCCTTGATTTGGGAGACCTTACTCCAGTCGGTAAGTTTCGTTCCGGGCACGGGTGCGAGCAGCTCCCTGACGCGGGCCATGCAGCCTGCGAGCGGCTCGTCGGAGTTCTCGACCTCCTGCATCCGTTCGTCGATCCCGGAGAGATGTCCGCAGAACTCCCGCTTTGCGGCGATCAGCTCCTTTTCGCTGCGGATCGTCTCGCGCTTGGCCGCTATGCCCGCGCTGATGCCGTCGATCTTTTCCTGCCGCGAACGTTCTTTCTCTGTTCTGGTCTCTTCCTCGGTATGAATCTGCTCCGCGAGCATCTCGATGCGTCCGTCGAGGGAAGCTATTTCCAAATCGGCTTCGCGCAGAGCCTCACCCAATGGAGCAAGGTCCGCCTCGACCTGTTCGATGACCCGGTCCACGACGATGCCGTTGCTGAAGCGGTTGATGATCTCCTTCTTCTCCCTGTCAGAGCTGGATAGGAAATCCTCGTAGCGGTGGCGAGAGAGAATGAAGGCGAAGAAAAGTTCGTCGCGCGTGATGCCCAGCCTTTCGAGAATATAGCGGTTGGCGGCCTCCACGCTTTCGAGTGCGACCGCCTTCAATGCCCCGGCCATGCCCGCAAGGCATTTTACGGAGGAGGTTCCTTTGCGGAAGATCTCGCGCTCGACGGCAAGTCCCTCGCCCGTGGCCGTATTGCCGAAACGCAGTGCGACGCGGCATGAGTCGGCGCCGTCGTTGATGATCTCCTCGGAGCGTACGCGCCGCAGGGGCGCTCCCGTGATACCGAAAGCGATGGCCTCGACGAGGGTGGATTTCCCGGAGCCGTTGCTGCGTTGGTTGTCGTTGTCGGCATTGCGGCCGAATACGAGGGTCGTAGTGCCCTGTGCGGGCGAATACTCCAACTCATGGAAGGAGCATATATCTCGTGCTGAAACGTGTTCTAAGCGCCACATGGCAAGTCGATTTTTTTCAGGTAAGACATTCCGAGCCTCTGGTCGATGTTGCGCGCGTCGCAGAACTCCCCGTAGGCACGGCGCAGGCGTTCCCCGTCGAATTTTTCCAGTACCTCCTCTTCGGGAACCTCCGTCCGTCGCAGGTCCTGCACGACGACCTCGACCTTCCCGGCTCCGGCTTCGAGCAGCCGACGGCGGTCCACCGTGTCGGTCGCCGAGGCTGTGACGCGCACCCGAATGCGGCAACGGCCCCCGTCGCGCATTTCATCGATGCGATCGAAAAGCGGGACATCCACCTCGGTTGCCGCCACGTCAAGGGTGCGGTAGCGCAGGTTGGCGCGGTTGCGGACGAACTCCGAGGAGCCGTCCGTATAGAGAATCGTGTAGCCCTTCTCTTCGTCCTCCCCGAAGTTGAACTGGCGCGAGGAGCCGATATACTCGATGCGGGTTCCGGGCACGACGGCCCGGTTGTGATAGTGCCCGGCGAAGACGCGGTCGAAGCGGTCGAAAATATGCGCCGGCAGTTCCTGCGGCGCGGGCGTCGAGAGTGCGCCGTTCACACCCTCGTGGATATACAGATAGTTGAGCTTCCCTTCTGCGAGACCTCCCATCACGAGGGCTTGCAGACGCGAAGTGAAGCTCCCGTCCTCGGGGAAATAGCTCATCATGTGCAGCGCGAAATCCCATGCAGGGTCTTCGAGCGTCAGGAAGTCGTCCACGACCGCTACATTCGGATGCTGGTCGAAGACGTGGCAGTAGCCGCGCAGGGCCTCCTGATCCACGAGGTCGTGGTTCCCCTCGGCCAGCGTAACGCGGATGCCGGCGCGGTGCGCCGCAAGCAGCGCGTCGTGTACGGCCAGCAGCACATCGAGCGTCTGTGCCGTGCGGCTCTGGAAGAGATCGCCTCCGAGGGCGATCTCCCGAATGCCGCGCTCCGTACAGATCCTTAATGCTTCGGTCCAGTTGCACTCGAAGGCCGCGACATCCTCTTTGGATACGTGCATGTCATTCATCAAGAGCAGGCACGGTATTTTATCTTGGTTCATGGATATATGCAGATAAAAATGGGAGCGCGGGGCGCTCCCGATAAACCCGTCTGTAACCCGCTAACGCCTGCGGCGCAGGGGCGCTTCCTCGTCTTGTTCCGTAGTAGTTTGCGGTTCCTCCGCGGGTACCTCTTCGTTCCCGGCACGATCCCCGAGGGCATCTTCGATCATGTCGAGCAGTTCGTCATTGGTCGCCGAGCGCGTCACGCGCACCGGGAGCTTCTCCTGCTCGATGAAGCTGCGGATCGCGGCCCGCAGTTCCTGACCCTCTTCGGTGCGGTCACCCAAGCCTTGCGCCTTGAGCTCTTCGAAGCGGCTGCACAGGGATTCGATCGTAAGGGCATTGCTATCGGCATTCTCACGCGCCTCTTTCGAACGCTTGTCGAAACTGAACGACGAGGTGTCCTCCTTGGGAATCTCGGCGCGGAAGGTCTCTACGGCCTCCGCCATCTCAGGGCTCTGCATCACATGCAGCCCATAGCGGTCGTCGCACTGGGTGAGAAACTCCAGCGTCGCCTCGAAGTGATAGCGCGTATAACGGCACACGACCTCCGGGATGCGGGGCGCATTGACAAGCATGGTCATCTCCTCTCGGGTCAAAGTTTCGGGGTCGGACTCGTTGTCGATCGAGATGTAATACTCGGTCTTACCTCCGTTCTTGCGTTTTTCGACCTCTACGGGATAGGCGTTGTAGACCGACGAGATGGGACACGGATGCTGGGGATTCTTGGCGATTTTCTTCTCCCAGAGTTTGAACTTGCGCTCGTCGAGTTCCTTGAACTGGGAGTGGCTGAGCGTCAGCAGCTGGATTCCTTTGGCTCGCTCCTTCAGATCGATGATATACATGGCGTGTCCGTAGTTGAACTTCAGACCTCCGCCGAACGATCCGCCGCCGATCTTCTCGGCAAGCTTCTCATCCCCGGACATTTTGGCAGCCTCTACGGCCAGCAGGCGGTAGGTGTCGATGAGATCCAGCGTATGGCCGGCGTCCGTGGCACGGCAGACCGTGACATACGTGTTCTGGGGCTTATCGCCGCTGTTGGGACGCTGGAGTTCCATGAGAAGCTGCCGCACGGGATACTCGTAGCCGCGGCGTCCGACGGCGCCCTCCTGCACGTCCGGTGCGATGGGGAGAATACGGATGCGGTAGGTTCCCAGTTTGTCGAAACGGAAGAACTCGGTCTTGGCGAAGGATCGGCTCTCCTCCTGAGCGCGGGTCTGCGCCTCGGCGTAGGACTCCTGAAGTCCCAGAAAGAGATCTTCTACGGAGGTCGTTTCCACGCCTCTTTCCTCAAAATTGTCTTGCATAATAATGCTGATGCGATGATAGTTAATACTGCCGAAAGGATCTGGGAATTCTTGTTCCGGGTTCGGATACCGCCGGGAATCGTCAGATTTATGAGATATGGCGTGAAAAAAACCGGTGCTCGACGGCTCCGGCTTAACTATCACTCTCTCGTCTGATGGACAAGAGCATCAAATTGAATGCGGCGAACGAAGATGCCGCACGACAAAAATATACGGACCTGAGATGAAATCCAAATCTCTGACAATTAGTTTTTCATGAATTATTTTAACGCATTGACATAGGGCGATATGGTCTGCTGTTTCCAAGGACACTCTTACGTGCATCCTGCCTATGGAAGTTCGAATCCCCGACGTCGCAGCTCGATCTCGTTCCAATGTTCGAGGATATACTCCTCCAGACGTCTCTCCCGCAGACGTTCATAGTAGCGCGCTCTTTCGGGTGTAAGACGCTTGCCCCGGCGGCAGTAAACTCCATCGCGGATATATTCATCCATATAACGGCGAAACTTAGGCTTTCGGAGTGCCGGATCTGTGGAAGCCGCGCACACGGCCTCCACCAACGTCGGATAAGGGCACTGCCGCCGCGAAGGCGGCGAGAGGCGCACGATCAGGTCGTAGACCGCAGGGACCTCGTAGCGGAGCATGAAGCCCAGGCGCGTTTCGACGAAGGGAAAGCGTTTAAGGCTTCCCCGCGGTCGTCCCCCGAGGTCTTTTACTCCGGACGGGCACGACCTCGGCACCTTCCGGCACCGATAACTGTTCTTGCGCTGCTGCTTCTTTTTCATACTTTTCGGCGGGTTGTGCCGCACGTCGGGATGCGCCGCCGCGGGCGATACGCCGGCGGCTCTCCACATCGCGCGTGATGTTCACTTTCTTTTTCATGGTTATCAAGTCATATAGGAAAAACTCAGTTCCGTGGTTACGTTGTACGTGCCGCGCTCGTGCATGAGGATCGTGCGCTCTCCGGCCCGGATTACGAACGAGCAGCCGCGGTTGTACTTATGGTCGTCGTTGAAGTCGGCCATCGTCTGGCGGCATCCGAAGCGCGGAGCCCCGATAGCGTTGGGGATCGTGGCAATCGACCCCCATGTGTTGGACGAGCGACGGGCCGTGTTGATCGTACCCTGCACGCAGACGACGCTGCCGATCTGCCGTGCCCAAAGGGTCCCGGCGTTCTCGCCCCCGCATGGAAGCCATCCCGTGTCCGTGATCTTCTTCTCGTACTCCGGACCATAGGCGGCACCGATATTTTGGCATGCCAGACGCCGGGCATTGTCGTCCTTGAGCACAAGGTCCGCGAGGTTCTGATCGCGGCGCGCATAGACGGTCAGGTCATCCACACCCGCTGCGGCGAGCACACCACGTAGCGCCTTTCGGGCCTCGGCCGTCGTCTTTCCCTGACGGACAAGATATGCGACATAATCCTGTAAAAACTGTCCGAATGCAGGGAAATGACCGTCAACTTCAGCTTTGGTATAGAGCTCCAGATTGGCGGCTACTGCGGCCTTATCCGAAGCATTATACCCATCCATGAGCTTCGGGGCATATTTCGTGAGTTCGCGCACTACGGCCGAGGTCATCACATAGCCCTCGATCTGCGACTGGGCGATACCTTCGGCATTCTTTCCAGCAAATGTACCCGTGCGGATCGCTTCGAGTTTGGTTTTATGTTCCGCAGTAAAGAGTGCTCCTGTGTAAGCATCGTCGGTACCGAGCTTTCCGGCCAGCAGTCTGTCTATCTGTTCGATGGAATAGACCCCGATGTTCTGCCGTGCGCGGGCTTTGTCCTCTACATCCGCGAGATTCGAGGCTTTCGAAAGTTTCAGCTCTCCGGTGCCTTTCTTTTCCGCACCGATATTGTCGCGCGCCGCAGCCCGCCGCTCTTCCTGCAGGGCGATGATCTGCTCGGGGCTCTTGCCCTCGATCTCCGCAGCCGTAAGTTCGGTCATATCCGCGAGATACTTTTCCGTATTGAGATAACGGCGGTCGCACTCCGAGGCGGAGTAGACGTCCAATACGCTACGGGCCTCGGCCTTGTCCGCCAGATCCGCGAGGTTGTCCGTACAGTTGAGCTTGCCGCCCAACGCTTGCGAGACATCCTCCGCCGTCACGAACCCTGCGGTGCCTGTCGAAAGGCTCCCTTGACAGATGGCATCCAGCTTCTTGCGGTACTGCGTGGTGAAGTCCTCCGTGCTGAGTCCCTTTCCTTCCTGCCTGTCGACCTTCGCGGCCATGGCCTCCGAGAAGGCCGTGCGCGTCACGTAGATCTCGCCGATAGGTGTGCCCGCAAGGCGCAGTTCGCTTCGCATATCGATCCAGTTGCGTGCGGAGATCACCATGCCGCCCAAGTTGTTGTGCAACGTCCAATCAAGGCTCTGAGCATCGGCATATCCGATCCATGCGATCCGTTCGGCGTCTTTGTCCTGCCATTGTAGCAGCGCCGTAAGCGCCTGCTCGCTTTTTCCGTACAAGGAATTTCGCAGCGTGAGCCCCTCGGTGCCCTGCACCTCGAAGGCACCGTGGACAGTAACGCGGGCACTACGGCCTTCTACATGCAACAAGACCTTGCCGCGCCCATCATAGACCATGCAGTCGCGGAAGCGGTCTCCGGCCCCCAGATAGCCCATGCGGTTTATGACAACGGCTCCCGCATCCGTATCGTCCGCCGTATTGCAGATGTCGCAGGAACCGATATGCAGGGCTCCGAGGCGGGCACTCTCGGAAGAGAAGTGCTGCGTGCGTACGCCGTCGGCCCCGATACTTACAAGGGGCGTATCTTGACGATAAAGGGTAAACGATCCGTCCGTTGCGATTTCGACGCGGCTTACGAGCAATCCCCGATGATAAAGTCCTACGGCAGCATCGCCCGATTCCCGGACAAGGCCGCGCAAGGCGTAGCCGTTTTCGGTGTTCACAATCGAGAAGCCCGTCTTGCATTCGAGCATCTTCTCAATACTCACGGCACCCACCATCGTGAGATCCTTGTGCACGGTCTGCCGTGCGAAGGGACTCTCCAGCAACACGGCGTAGCGCCCGATGAATTTGTCGATAAAGCGCGGAGCATACTCCTCGCGTACCTCGATATACCCCGGCAGTGCATTCGTCACTTCGTCTTCGGTCTGCGGCACCGTCGTTCCGCCCGAAGTGAGGTAGCAGCAGCGGCCGGGTTTGTCGATATCTCCGGCATAAGGGATCGTTTCGTAGTGGTTCTTTTCGTAGATGTAGTACGGCAGCGACACCTCGGCAGCCCCCTCGAAGGAACGCACATGTCCGCCGATCCACACGTAGCCGGGCGTGATGCGGCCATCGTGCACCTCACATCCCGATATGATGAAGTTCGAGCACCCCTCGAAGATCGAGGTCATGCTCCGAGCCAGCTCCTGAAGGTTCAGCAGGTCGTCGTTATAGGTGTAGCGCCCGCCTGTTTTGGCTATATACTCTTTCACGGCATATTATCTTTCTCGGTTCGTATCTTTGTTCTCGATGCGGATCAGATAGGTCCTTCCCGCCAGACGGTAGGTGTCCACCACATGCGAGAGCATGTGTACGAACTCTTCGTCGGGCAGCGTTACGGCCGGTACGCAGACCGTGAAACTGACCTGCCTTTGCACCTTCTCCTCCGCGCTCAAATACATGCGCCGGGGCTGTTCTGTCTCCGTCCCCGACAACTCCTCGTCCTCGAACCAAACGGTAAAGGGACGTGCGTACTGTGTCCCTTCGAAGTAGAGATCCACTCCTGCGGAGGCTCCTTCGGAAATGGTGATTCGCCGCGACGGATCTTGCAGCCAGCGTCCGAAGCGGCGGTTCAGAAACCACTCGAAGTAGAGGACCTGCGAGGTCATGGCCGCCTCGATGCGCTTTTCGCGGGCGAATTCGCAAAAACGATCGTTGAGCGTTTGCAGGGGCCATACGAGGCTCTGCACCCAGAGGATGAATCTTCTCCCCGACAGGTAGTGCGGGACCAGACAGTTCGTCAGGTAGTCCGTAGACAATTTGTATCGCATTATTTATCGATTACCAGTTTGATGGATTGCCGGAACGTCGGTAGTTCCGCTTCTGCGCCCGTACCCGTAGACTCCCGCACATAGCCCGACGACGTATGGGTCATACGCTCGATCCGCCGTGTAGGCTGCAGGTTCCCGTCTCCATCGTACGAGGCGAGAAAAATGCCCTGTGCGGGCGTGTCCGAGGAGTCGATCCAGACATCCGTAACATGCTCCACGGAGCGGATGGCCTCCCATACGCGGTTGACGTAGACCGCGGCATCGAAGTCTATGCTCATGACGTATGTATGGAGCGCTTCGTCGATGGCGTCGTATATCTCCGCTTCCGGCACCGCTCCATCCCAGTAGACCGTAATACGGGGGATGAGCACGTCGCCCTTGCGGCTGATGACTTCTATGCGTGTACCTGCGAATTTGAGTTGGTTGATATATGCCGTAATGAGCGTCAGTTCTTCAGCGTCGATCTCATGCAGTGCGCCCCGCTTGCCCGTAGCGACTTTGAGGATCAGTTTGCTGTCAACGTTCTGAGAGTCGGTGCTCTCGACATACGATACCTGCGTGATGATCCGCTTCGAGGGATCGACGTTCGCATAGCCGAAGGCCAGACCGTCCTCGCGCACCACAAGCCGATCGCCTTTCTGGTAGTTCAACAGGGCATCGGCATAGTAGCGCGGGGTGCCGTTGATACGGCTGGCGAGCGTCTCGGAGACATCCACGGCGAAGACATCGAGGATCGACTCGAAAGTGTAGATCAGCGCCGCGACCATCCATGCCACGCCGTTCAAGACCGACATCTTCGAATCATTGGAGAATTCCTCCAATTCCAAACGCTTGTTGCGCTCGGCGACGGCTTCTTCGTAGATCTGTCGAATGGTTCTGCTCATTTGTATTCGATTCAATTATTCGTTCTGCCGGAATGCAAGGATGGTTCGGATTCAGGTTTCGGAACCGCTTCATAGACGTACTCTTCGCCGCAGATCGAAAAGCGCCACGGGGCACCTTCGTTCCATGCTTCTTCGTGCGTCAGCAGCCACACGGCCTCCATGCCGCATGAGAGGATGTAATTCAGGCGGTCGTCCCGCTCCGGTTCGCGATACACGCCCGAAGGACGTACGGTAAGCGTCATATGACAGGCACGGCGTCCGTAATGTTCCTCGACCAGAGCGATGAGCCACTCGTCGAGTACCTGTTGCGGAATGTCCGTCCCTCCCATGTCGAGAAGCATCAAAGACCGGCACTCGACCAGCGGGGCCAGGTTCTCGATCTTCGTATTCCGCAGTCTCAAAGCATAGAGTCCCTCGGTCAGGGGCAGGAACGACAACGGGGCATGGAAACTGTCGAGCATAAGTTCTTCGACGTGCAGCGGCATGAAGAGCCGCAGGGATTCGGTTATGATACCCGTGAAGTCGGCTTCGCGGAGCGAGAAACTGCCGTAAAGACGCACGACACGACTATGAGGAATCACGTTGTCGAACGTATGCGTCAATGTCGACGGCTGCGGTCCGAGCGGAAGGTTCTGCAGGGCCGAGTTGTCGCCCCAATCGATGTGCACTTCGCCCTCGCCCGAAAGTGAGAAGCGTGCCGAAGTGGCCGCGGCGGGCAGGTAAAACTCCGCACGGCGCGCAAGGGAGGTTTCCTTGAAGTAGACATGTCGTTCTCCGCCCGAAGGCGTGATACCATCGCGATGCAGAATGGCAACGGTTTCGGCATCGATAAGGTAGCCGCCCGAATAATCGAGGATATCTCCGGCACGAAGGCGCGTGGCCATCGAGAGCTGGGGATTCGAGATCAGCAGGTCGGTAATGCCTTCGATGGAGCCGTAGATGTCGAGCGCTACGTCGTAGAGGTTCTGTCCCGTTATGACCGTATATTTACCCATCGCGTTCGGTAACATCAAGCAACAGTTCGCCTGTCTCGGAGTTCATGTATGCGTTATTGATCACCATTTTGTCGTTCTCGAATTCCCGCTGCAATCGTACGGCGAGACCTGTGTTTTCGAAGTTCCCATGAAGAAAGTCTATGAGACCCACGCCTGTTGTCGGATGCTGGTAAAGGCTGCCCGGAGAGGCTTTCAACAGGAAAACCTCGTTCTGGCGCAGGGCCGCACCGATCGGAAGGTCGATATCCGTACCTCCGAACAGGAGTAGGTCTCCGCCGCAACGCACAAGAAGGAAACGATCTTCGGCATCTACGGTCCCATATTCTGAAAAACGTATCTGAGCGCCGTTCCGATCACGTATGGTAAACCATGAGGTGTTGTCCGCCGGATTGACCAGATAGTGCGTGTCGCCGCCGGAGGTCATGACCCGCAGGCGAACTTTCAATTCTCGGTAAAAAGCCGTATAGGGAATCCGCACATGGAGACTGTCAGCTTCAGGAAAACGCGCCCCGAAATGCTCCGACACGGTGATTTCCCCATACGCGTATCTTTCGTTATCCATACCGTCGATACGGCCCAGCAATGTGAAGTCGCAGACGGTACGTCCCGTAGGGTTATCAGCCGTGACCAATTCGCCGTAATCGGCTTCTATAAGTATGTCCTGACGAGGCATCTCTAATATTGTCTTCGCTAAAGGATAGACCGTATCGGAGACAAGGGTTTATCTTTCAGCTGTACCTTTATCGGGAAAAATCCGGTATCTTTGCAAGCGAATTGATCGGTATAGCTATGAAAAATCGGAAAATCACCCAGCAAGACTACCTCAAGGCCCATCGCAAAGCGAGCCGTGAGGAGGAGATCGCTCTCCACGGCAAACCTATCGGGTTGCGGCCGGAGGTGCATCGGTCTCGGAAAACATATAATCGCAACAAAGAAAAGGCAGGAAACCGTAAGATCCTGCCTTTCTTCTTGCCCATAAAGGTGTCAGAGGGCTGTCATAACTCCTGACAGGCATCGAAGATGCGCTCGACCGTGCCCCACATATCGTCGGGAAGAGTCTGGTCGGAGAGTCGCTCGCAGGAATTTTTAAGCAATTCCAGCTCCTCGTGCGAGAATTCTACTGCAAGCGGAGTTTCCTTCTGCGTGTCCCACTCGATGCGCCCCGTTTCCTCCACGCGGTGCAGGCCGATCTGCTCGCGCTCGGCATCCGAAAGAGCGATCTTCTGCAGGATACCTTTCTTGATATTGAACTCCTTATAGGTACCCTTGTCGGGCAGGAGTGCCGGCAGATAGAGCCGGTCTTTGACTGTCATTTCCATGCGTGTATTTTGTTATCTGGATTGTTGTACGAGCACCGTGACCTCCGAGGCTGCGGCCGGCACAGATGCGGCGCACTCCTCCACAATCTGCCGGATGAACTCCATGGACTTCTCGATATAGTGCGGTATCTGCTCCGAGAAGGCAAGGTTACAGGTAAAATCGTTGCCGTTGAAATGGACGTTTCCGCAGTATTCCCCTGCGGCGGCATCTCCCTCCGCAGAGTAAATGGTGAGTTGTACGTGTTGTAGTGAGCCGTCGACGGTCGAATATTCGATACCGAAGGATGCCTTGTCGGTCTGTTGCCGGGCCATGCGTGTGACGATGGTGCTGGTAATTTCCATTGTGTCTTTTGTTCTGTGTATCGAAGATTAGGGCGGATGCAGGTGCAGGGTTTATGACATCGCGAGTTTTTTAAGTAAAGTCCGCTGTGGAGATGATGACGAAATTGAACGAGCCGTCGTTCTGCGAGGCGTCGTCCTGCGTGTGGACGATAAAGTAGCTGTCATACTGGTACCGGACCGTGGCGTAGATCGAGGTGTCAAAGACCGGACTTCGTTTTCCCGATAACATGACCATGTACTTGTCTGCGCCCAAACTCCATGGCAGGTAGACGTTGAAGATGCCGACGCCCGTTCTGCTCACCGAGACCTTGGTGCCGTCGTAGGTCTTCTGCTTGAGCGTGACGCTGTACCCCGTATTGAGCGTCACGGCCCCCATAGCCAGATACTGGATGTATTCCCCGTATTTGGATGTCGTGCCCAGATCTCGTCGGTTCAGTACGATCCACCCGTAGAAGGTCGTAGAAGTGCCGAAGCCTATCAGCTCCACGACCTGACGCGACATGGTCAATTTCGAGGCAAGGCGTCCGTTCTCGTAGAAATACTTGCCCGATGGTGCCGTGAACGTACTCGTGCCGTAGACGAACTCATTGCCGTAGCGATAGTGAGTCAGGCAGAGACGGCGCCCCGACTGGCTCACGTCCCACGGAAGCTCCGGCTGTCCGATGTTCCAGCCCCCGGAGTCCTGTCCGGCCTGCACGCAGATATTGTCGTACTTGTCCGCATCGGGTTTGTTGGTCGAGGAAGAACCGGTGCTGACGTCAATCCATATTGAGCTGTCTACCATAACAAACGGGTTGCGCAGCGTGCCTTTGATCACGGCATCCTGAATCGTCGCGCCCTTCATCGTCAATACTCCGGCTGCTGTCCACGATATATTGTTCTTGGCCAAGTATCCCGAGCCGTCGGCAGACAGACGCCAGTAGCTCCCGTTGTAGATATTACCCGCGGAATTCAGGTAGACCGAACCTGCATAAAGCGAGGTAGAGGTAAGGTTCCAGCCTCCGATCTTGCCGCCCACGGCCGTGATGCCCGTGCGATCGAGCGTGACCTTGACTGCATTACTGGCATCACGCACCGAGATGCTGCCGTTATAGGTGCTGCCGCCTACCACCAGCGCCGAATCCACCTGTATCTGATTGGCGCGTATCGTTCCCGTATAGATGCCTGTCGAGCCGATGTAGGTCAGCGGATGCTCCTTGAGCATGGTGTCGTTGCCTTGGGCCAGCATAATAAAGCGATGCCGGCGGATTTCCTCTACGACCGCAGTTGTGAGCGTGCGCGGCGCCGGAGCATTGGCCGTCGTGCTCCCGCTTTGGAAAATCTGATCCGAGTTATAAGCGATCTGTGGGGCCGGAGGGATCGGAGACGGACTCAGGAACGAGCTCTCGATGGGCTGGTCCGAATAAAGGTGGTAGACGGCACCCGTATCGCCGCCCCCGCGCAGGAACACCGCGAACATACACCAGTTGCCGCAGTGCGCCGCACCGCCGAACATGCGGCAGTATGTCTCCTGCAAATCGTAGATGTCCCATGAGTAACCTGCGCCGCCCCAACCGCCGAAATTCGTCTTGATCAACAAGTTCAATCCGCCCATATGCGTCGTACTTCCGTCATTCCAGTCCGAAGGCGCCTGCTCGTTGAACGAGCGCCGGATCATGATGTCGCGCTTAACGGTTTGATCCCCACCCTTGAAAATGACCGGATAATAAGTCGCTGAGTCCCCGTTGATGACGATCTTCTTGTAGTAGCGATAGCCGTAATTGGCGCTCTTGGCCGCCGCAATGTCATTCTTCCATTGAAGCGACACCGAAGCGCCGAAGGTCACGGCACCGGCGGCATTCCACGCGATATTACCCGAAGCCAGCGAGCCCGAGCCGTCGTTGTTCAACCTCCACGTCGAACCGTTGGCGATCGAGCCGTCGGCGCCCAGCGAAACGTTGTTTTTCCAAATATGCGAAGCATCAATATTCCAGCCCGCAATCTGATTATGACTGCCGAAGCAGACTACGCAACTGCCCGAAGAGTTGGAAGCCCAGAAACCGAAATCCGCATCCGTATTATAGTATATCTGCACCCTGTGTCCGGAGGTGCTGCTCGAATTGGTTCCGAAGACGGCCACCCTGCGGTTGCCGCTGTCCAAAGAGATGTGCGTGCCTGTAATGGCATTGGCGCCGATCGTCCAGCCGCCGATCTTACCTTTGCCGAAAGTCAGCTCCAGACCATTGATGTAGGAGGTATTGATGATATTGGCCTTAATGCTTGCGGCATCGAGTTTTTCGGCTTTGATGCTTCCGGCAGCGAGACGATCCGCAGAGAGCGTACCCGTGCGGATGCTCGCAGCGTCAATCGATACGGCATTGACCTGCTGCGCCGTGAGTGTCCCGGTGTAGATGCCGTTGGCGTCGAGCGTTGTAATGTATCCCTCCGAAGCCGTAACGTCGAAGACCGTGGCGTAAGCAATATACCAGACAAGAGGTGTTGTGGCGGTGGGCGCCGTGCCGCCCGTGAGCGCGAAGTGGTTAATCGTACCGAACGCCCCCGTCGCCCCGCAAACGATCTTGCAGATGTACTCCTCCCATTTGCCCGTACCGGCGTTGGAGGTGAGCCAGCGCGTTGTACCTCCCGTACCATACGAGTTGTGGTAGTTCTGTAGGGCTCGACCCACGGGAATCTGCGCGATGAGTCGCACGACAAAGACCGCGTTCGCACGGCTCCGCGTGCCGAACAGAAAACCGCCGGCACGCAGGTCGGAGGCCGTATTCCACCCCATCGCGATGTATTTGAGGGCGTAGCCCGTGGAGTTGGGACAGCCCGTCACCTGCTCGATGGCCCGGGTCGTATTTTGCAGGTAATTGCTTGTGCCGTTGTAGTGGACGCTTCCGTTTAGGAAAAATTCCGGAATGCGGTAAAGCATCCGTCCGAAGGCCATGGCCCGCGCCAGCTCCTTGGCTGCCTCGGCCTTTGTCGTGGCGTCCGTAGCCGCAGCACTTACTGCCTCGCTCTTCTTCGTGTCGGCATACGTCTTGGCCGAAGCCAGCGCGGCATTCGCGGCGTTGGTCCACTGGAGCGATACCGATGCCCCGAAGGTGACGTTCCCGTAGGTATCCCATGAGATGTTGCCCGAGGCGAGTTGTCCCGAACCGTCATTGTTCAATTTCCATTTCGACGTATTGGCGATCGAACCGTCGGCGCCCAGCGAGACGTTGTTTTTGAAAATGCGTGCGGGATCGAGGTTCCATCCTGCGATCTGGTTCATGGAGCCCAGCGCCGCCACACGCGTACCGGTTGCATCGGAAGCCCAAATGCCGAAATCGCTGTCCGAATTGTAATAGATCTGCACGCGATGTCCAGCCGTGGTGCTTCCTCCCGCGCCGAAGACCGCGACGCGCCGGTTGCCGCTGTCCAGCAGGATATGGCTGCTCGCAAGCGTCGTGGTCCCGATTATCCAGCCGCCGATCGTACCTCGCTTGAAATTCAAGTTCAGGCCGCTGATATAATCGGCGTCGACAATATTTGCACGGATACTCTCAGTATCGAGTTTTTCGGCTGTGATACTTCCCGCGGCAATGCGCTCGGCCGAAAGCGTTCCGGTCTTGATACTCCCCGCGTCGATCGCAATGGCGTTGACCTGCGGGGCCGTAAGCGTTCCCGTATAGATTCCTGTCGAGGAGATGTGTGTAAGTTTGGGGTACGAACTGCCGCCGAGGGCCGTTGTGATCGCCTCCAGCGGCTGTGTCCACTGAAGACTGATGCGTCCGGCGAAGGTCACGTTGCCCGCAGCGTCCCACACGATGCCATCCCCGGCCACGGCTCCGGCACCCGACGCTTCCAGACGCCACCGGCAACCCCTCAATCCGTTCGAGGAGAGCGTAACGGCGCCGGGTCCCGCCGTGTAACTTCCCGGAGCATTGCTTTTCGCTCCCCGAAAAATCGCCTCGTTGTCGATGGTCCAGCCGCCGATCGTGCCCCGCACTACGTCGAGCGTCAGGGCCTCGATATTCTCGGCCGTCAGAAGCCGCGCTTTCAGCGCGTCCACGTTCAGGCGCCCGGCATCGATCACCCCGGCCGTGATCTGGGAGGCGTCGATCGTGAGGGCCTGCACCGTATCGGCCGAAAGCCGGCCCGTGAAGATGCCCTCCTTATCGATATAGGTGGCCCCGATCCACTGCATGGATACCTCTTTGCCGAAGATGATCTTACCGCTCGCGGCGTCGTAGCGGATCGATTCGTCCCCGCGGCCGAGCGTGACACTGCCCGAAGTGTCTATGGAGAAGGTCTTCCGGCCCTCGTGGAAGCCGTATACGCCATCGATGGTCTCGGACAGGAACTGCCCCGTATCGTCCCGCACAAGCAGCGAAAAACGCCCCAGTGCAACACCCGTCAGTGTGTTGTCGCTGTTTTTGACCCCGGAGAAGATTTTCGGAGTAATGACGCTCTGGCCATCGATCCGTGTCTTACCCGAATCCCAATCCTCCACCCAGTCCGGAAGGACGGCATCACGGCCGGGCTCGCCCTTGAGGTTCTTGCGCGCCTCTTCGCTCAGGTCTTCCCAGCGGATCGTAAAATCCTGAAGCACGATCGTATCCTCCGTCCAGCGGAAGCGTCCCGCAGCGAAATGACCCGTACCGTCGGGGTTGATGACGAAGGAGTCGTCGCCCGCACGGATCGAGCCGTCGTTGTCGAGCCGCAGTAGTGGATGCTGGATCGTGCCTCCGATGCCGCCGCGCACGAACCATGCACCATACTCGTCCGTCTCGCGCAGCGCCTCGTCCGTAGGCTGGTACGGCGTGGGCCGCTCGCCAGCCTCCAGTTGGGGTGCCGCGAAGTAGAATCCTTTGCCTTTAGTAAAGGCGATATCCGGTTTCACACCCTGCACACGCTGTACGCGGAATGTGTAGTGGAAACGCTGCCACCGCCTTTCGAGCATGATGCTCACGACCGGGCGGCGGGCATGCGCCAGTGTCACAGCGTGGGGCGCGTTCGTGCGGGCCCAGAACGAGAAGCAGTACGTCTGGCCGTCATGGGCCTTGGCCCACTCCTCGCTCTGGAACTCATAGAGCGCCGTGCCTGATGGGACATAACAGTAATAGCCGATGCCCGTGGGAGTTCCCACGGAGTACCACTTGGTTGTCTTGGGATGGTAAAAGGCCGGGCGCAGGCTGTTGGGCGTGCAGTTGCGGTGTATGCGCCCCACGTAGAAGGTCGAAGCGAAGCCCCGTTCGTCGGCCGCCGTGAGCGTGCCGGCCACATGGACGTCTCCTGCGGCATACAAGTTGCGGAAGTAGGCTCCGTAGCCTTCCAATGTTCCGAAAACGGAATCCACGACACCCCGGATTTTGCCCACACGTCCTTTGGTGGCCTTGCCGAAGGCCGTGAGGTCTGAGAGACGAACGAGCGTCAGCTCCGCGATCTCGAACCACTCCGCCTCGGCGAGCAATCCCGTGAGATCCATCCAAAGGACACGAGCGTACGTGGCCGAATGTTCTGCCGTAAAGACTGCAAGGCGGTATTCCCACTGCGTGCCCACGTCGATCGTATCCGCGTAGTCCATGCGCGAGTTGTCCGTATAGCCGAATGAAACAGGGACGTCCTGCAGCGGAGCGGAGGCGCGGACCTTGAACGAAAGGAGCAGCCGCTGGGGGCTCTCCACCGTCTGCTCCGGGCAGGTTCTTATGCCGTACTTTCCGTTCCCTTCATACGCCGTGCGCGTGAGGCGGTAGATGCGCGACACGCCCTCCTCGCTTTCCGTATAGCCTTCATTCAGGTAGTCCGCCCCTTGTCGGGCGTAGCGGCGGCGGTCGGGCTCGAACTCGTCGCCGCCGCCCGTTTCGGGCCACAGCAGGGCGAAGTCCCGGGCCGGGGAGTCGATCACATCCATATAGGGAGCTTCAGCGTCCGCAGCCGTGAGGTACAAAGCCCCGCTGCGATCCGTGTCGAAGAGGCTCGTGATGCGCACGAAATCCAGCAGTTCGCCGCTGCGGGGTTCGTCTCCTTCGATAAGCGCCCCGATAAAGTATGGAGTTTCGGTGCCTGAGACGCTTTCGATGCCGGTACTGAGCACCACCATCAGCGAATAGACCTCGCGCGGAGCATCGTAATACGAGCGCCGCACCACGTCCCCGACTGCGAGGCCCTGCAACTTCTTCGAATGCGGGTCCCGGCGGATCTTGTATATCGGATAATCGACCTTTGCCATCAGTGTATTCTTTCGACCTCGTCGCCCCGGAAGCTGTGGCTGATCCACAGTGCCCCGCCCACGACATCGGCCCTTTGTATCTCCAGTTCGTAAACGCGCATCCGCTTGCGGACGGTCAGCTCGTCGAATGTCGCAATGGCGTTTCCCGTCGTACCGCTGCGCTGCACAGCCCAGCCCGTACCCGCCAGCCCCGGCGTGAAGCGCACGCTCGAAACATCGCCCGTGAGGTAGGTGTTGCCGTAGTGCGTGATGCCGTCCGCTGCGGCCGAGAGGAAGAGCCCCTCGGATAAGTATAGAATGCCGTCCATAAGTCGGGTGGCGGAAGCCGCTATTTCGAAGGATCTCCCGCTACGGACAGGTTTCTCGAATAGTACCGCCACGGCGTCCGTATCTACCGTGAGGATACCTGCCGGAGTCTCTTCGCCGATCGTATCCGCTGCGGAGTAGCGGTAGCCGATCCGCGTGCCCAGTGCTGTGCGCTCCACCGTTCCGCTGTCGGGAAGCGTCCGCGTAAAGACACCGTACAGCGCCGCGCCTCCATCCTCCGCGCAGAGGTACGCCCCCGCGTCCGATCCCAGCCGCAGCCGTTTGTGGATCGTGACGCCCTCGTCCTCGGAATCGGTGCGGTAGCTCGACAGCAGCACCTCGCCGAAGTTGTGGCGCACGGTAAGCGAACCGGGGAACGAAGCCTCCCCGTGCGGTGAGAGGAGCATATAGCTGCCGTCCGTATCCATCAGCCCTGAAAGCAGGCGGATGCGCCCCGTCCGCTCCCCGCCCAGCAGGAGGCTACCCCCGGCGCCCGAGAGCTGCACCGCACCATCCGGCAGGCCGCCCAGCACCGTGACGCCGCCCATACGCACGCCGTACCCCTCGCCGAAGGAGAGGTGACACACGGCCGAGAGCTCCTCCTCACGCAGCAGGAGCATCCGCCGTCCGTCGAGACCCAGCTCCACGCCGTGCAGGGCCCGGAGCGTGCCCGACAACTCGACGGCTCCTGCAACGGACAACGTGCCTGCGACCTTCGCGTCGCGCATCGTCCAGTCCGCATCGCTGCGGTTGGAGTTGCCGCCATGAAAGACTTCATTTCCACCGATCGAAATTCCCGTCGGAGCGATCCTCACTCCGCTATCGGTATCGCCTATGAGAACCGAAGAACGGGATGTAAGGAGCGTATCGCCCAGATCGAGCCCTGCGGCCGAGAGGACGATACGGCCGCTCTGTGGATCGTAGCAGAGAACCCGGTGTCCGGAGAGCAGGATGCCGCCCCGTACGTCGATATCCTCCGTAAAGCGGACCCCAGCGCCGTCCTCACGGGCGTAAGCCATAAGAAGCGTCCGGTTCTCCGCACCCGCCTCGAAGCCGTAGTGGGCGCGCAACAACCCCGACATGTCGCCGCCGCTCTTACGCAGGTACTCGATGAGGATACCGCCCTCGCTACTGCCGTCGTCGCCTACGGCACCCGCTATGGCCGCAGCGAAGCCGTAGGCCGTATTGTGCAGGCGGATCGACGTCTCGTCGCCTTCTTCCACGCCCCACGGATGTTCGTCGTCCCGCCGGTCCTGGGCGTTGAAGAACCGGTTATAAAGTTCCGTATAGATATTGTGACAGAGGCTTCCCGGAGTAAGGGAGCCGATGGCAGGATCTTTCTCGACGCTCATTTCGTAAAGGAGGTTTGGGAAAGAAAGTTCTGGATCTTGGAGATCAGCGGTGCGAAATTCGGGGCGTTCACCGCCGGCATCGTACCCATGAGCGTCGGGGTCATCAGCTTCGTACACTCGGTGAGGAACTCCATCATCAGCTGTGCGAGCTGCCGGCCCAGTACCACGGGTTCCGTGGCATCCTCGGAGCCGAGAGTGATTTTCTGTCCCGTGACAGTCACGGCCTGTCCGCCGACCTTCGTCTCGGCTTTGTCCGTCGAGAGCGTAAAGGCTCCCTGATCCGCCTCCAGACCGATATGCTCGGCATCCTGCGTAACGGCCGTTTCCTTGCCGCCGTCGTTTTTGACCGTCGAGGTGATCCCCTCGGCCGTATAGTGCGTCGTAGCCTCGTTGCCCGTAGGCGCCAGCTCGTCGTAGTCCGGTGACGAGTCGTTCGACGCATCCAAGTCCTCGGTCTCTCGAACACCTACCGTGACCTCGCGATGCGCGCTGTATTGCAGTACGTCGGCATGCGAGAAGTTCACGACGTACATCGCCCGCGTGGCGGCGTCCGAGATGATTGTAACGTCTGAGAATAGCGTCGGGATGAGCAGTACGCCGCCGCTGTTGTCCTGTGTCCCTGCGAGCAGTACGCCCTTATGGATAATCGGCTCTGTCGAGGCTGTTTCATCGGGGTATTCGCCCACGTCGATCGTTCCGCCGTACTGCTCGAACTCCGCGTCCGAGGGGTCATCGTGCACCTTGGCCACATAGCCGTGGATCAGGCGTGCCGTACCCACACCGCCCGTACCGCCGGGCGACATGTCTACGCGGTCGATACTCCGGCCCAGCGCAATGCGACGGATCGCCTCGCGGATTAGGTGTTGGCTGCCGGAACTGCCGAGGGGATGATCATGCGTTTGGTTCATTGCCCATTCCGTTTATAAGGAATAGGACGAATAAGTGGCGAATGGTGGTGATCCGGCGGCGTGCAAATAGGCAAAATATTGCATCTTTCTCTTGCGGGGAAGCAGATTTTGTACTATATTTGCAAAAACAGGCAATATTTCGCACCTATGGACTATTCGATAATAAAACAGAGACGTGCGTTGCTTTCGCTCACACAGCAGGATCTGGCCGACTATGCGGGCGTAAGCCTGAGAATCATCCGCAGCATAGAGGCCGGTAAAGGGAATCCCTCCGTGGCGACGATCTCGAAGATCGCCGAAGTGCTCGGCCTGCAGTTGCAACTCAACGTAAAGGAAGTCGTTAAATGAGACAGGCAGAAGTTTACAACAACGGCGTTTTAGCCGGGACCCTGACCGAGACGGACGAAGGAACATACCGCTTTCGGTACGACGATGTTTTTCTGGCCGACAGCCGGCAGAGAGCCATCGCCCTCTCTTTCCCTAAGAGCCAGCAGGAGTTCTCTGCGGAGACGCTGTTCCCGTTTTTTTATAACATGCTTGCCGAGGGTGCGAACAAGGCGTATCAGTGCCGCACGCTGAAGATCGACGAGAACGATGCTTTCGGGCTGCTGCTCGCCACAGCGCATACCGACACCATCGGAGCCATAACTGTAAAGAAGATATGAAACCGCTGAATGTATGTCCCGGCCATCTGGCCGAAGGGTTCGACCGATATTGTCCCGCATGCCTGCGACGGATTTTCGACGGGCAGCGGGTCAGCCCGTTGCTGGAATTCGACTATGATGCCGCAAATGCCGACCTTGCCGAAGGGATCAACCAGCTATCGGTGTCGGGCGTGCAGGAGAAACTCTCGGCGGTGGTTTCTGGCGGCAGGATCGTATTGACGCCCGCCGGAGAGCGCGGCCGCTACATCATAAAGCCCGCGCCAGCCTACAAACACCTGCGCCTACGCGATCAGATCCCGGCAAACGAGCACCTGACGATGCAGATCGCACGGCAGGTTTACAAAATTCCGACGGCGGAAAACGCACTGGTCTTCTTTCCGGACGGAGCGGCGGCCTATATCACCCGCCGCTTCGATTACGACAGCGCAGGCTGTAAGATACAACAGGAAGACTTCGCTTCGCTCTCCCGCAAGAGCGGCGCCACGCACGGCAGCGATTTCAAATATACCGGCAGCTACGAAGACGCCGCAGCCCTTATCCGTGCCACTGTTGCGGCATGGCAGGTGCAGATGAGCCGGTTCTTCGCGCTCGTGGTCTTCAACTACCTTTTCGCCAACGGGGATGCTCACTTAAAGAACTTCTCCGTGCAGCAAACCCCGGGCGGGGATTATTTACTCGCGCCCGCCTATGACCTTCTGAACACATCCCTACACATACAGGACGGGGATTTCGCCCTGCAGGACGGTCTGATGCCAAAGAGCGAGTGGTCCGACACGTACACCCGCACGGGGCATCCCTGCCGCGCAGACTTCGAGACCTTCGGGCGAAGGATCGGCGTCGTGCCCAAGAAGATGGCCGAAATACTCGATATGTTTTCCCGCGAACAGCCCGACGTTTACGCCCTGACCGACCGTTCGCTGCTCGACGAGAAAGTCAAGCGGATGTATAAGCGCTCCTATCGGGAGCGCTTGCAGCGGTTTCTCAGGCAAAGATAAACGCAGCAGACTCTTTATCGAAAGGCGGAGAATCGTGTGTATCCGATCGAAACGTTCCGAAAAATCAAAGAAAATATTGACTTTTCGGAACGCTTCGGCATTTTACATCTCCTTTTTCCCGTCCCCGTAAGTCGTTTTCTCTCCTTTGATTTTATACGGGATCGAGATGCGTTGGCGATAGCCTCCGGTCCCGAAAGTCGTCGTGACCTCCTCGACCAGATAGATGCCGTTTTTAGAGGGGTTGCGTTCGTCTATAAGTTCCACTTGGCAGGCGGGGGTAAGGGCGTGATCGCCGAAGATCGTCAGGTGGCCCGTGATGCCGTTCAGGTTATAAGCACGGAAATATTCGATGGCCTCCTCGACCAGTTTATCCGAAGTAATACGCATATTGGTCGAGGTGTACGGCACCACCGTATAGGTCGAAAGATCGACCTTCGTGCGCGTTGCGGCCCCCGTAGCCGTGGTATTTCCCGTGAGTTTATGCGTCTTCTTACTGATTTGTGTGGCGTTGACCGTCTGGAACTCCTTGCTTTCGGGATTCGAAGGGTCGTAGTCCGGGTTCAAACGTACCGTCACTTCGAAGAACTTTTCATCCGTTCCCAATGCCTTGGCCTGCACGGCCAGAAAGCGCGGGTCCGTACGCAGCACCTTCAGGTCGTTCTGCGCCACATGCCAGTCGAAACGTATCGGGAAGGGCGCAGGGTCGTCATTCGGGAATTGCGGCTGGCTCGGCGACGAAGAGTATGGGCGTCCTACGGCGATTGCGGGCATCGCATCGTCCGAGGCGCTGTCGTATTTAAGGAAGCAGTAGACGCGGTAGCGGCTCCACGAACTCAGCACATCGGCTACCGTGAAGTTGTCCGTGATTTTGATCTTTCCGATCTCGATGTCGAAGCGTTTGGTCTGGCTATGGATCATAAAGCCCGTATCCTTTAGCAGACCGTACTTATCGCCCAGCACGTCGTTTACTTTTGTGCCTTCGACGGGTGTCTCGAACTTGGGCGCCGTCTTCAACTTGAGTTTATAAGCCATATTCTCGCATTCGATCTCGAAGTGGCTGTCCGAATTGTAGGCCGTGATATATCCGTCGAACATGTTCTTCAGCGCACCGTTGTAGCCCAGCTTGATGTTGATACGCTGGCCGATCTTGAACGTCTTGTCATCCAAGGCTGCCTGACCGGTCCGTTTCTCGATCAGCACGCCGTCCTGCATGACCTCCGTGGTCAGGCGCGTGGCGTCCACGCCCTCGGCCGTCACGGGACCGATGATCGTGCTTTTATAGACTGTGCCTTTGGGAAAGGTCACCTTGGCCGTTCCGATGAGTTTTTTGTAGGACTCGGTAATCTGTATCTGCTGTACCTCCGAGAGTTCGATACCGTTTTTGATGACGATTGGATTCGCCGGATCGGCATCCCCGACGGTTATGCGACACGAGAGGATATCCAACGTACTCAGAGCCATAGACGGCTTATTTTAAGCAGTGACGAAGGGTCCACGACCTCCGTGCCCATCTTCACCCACTTGATCCATTTGTTCGTATGTTTGATTGCTTCGTCCACACGTTCCTGTTCGGCCGTTTTGATCTCGACAGCCTCCGAAGGCTCGACGGCCACGCACTGCATCGTGTAAGGCTGCACGTTGCGGCACTCTGAGACTCCAAGGGCATAGCTCAGCACGATGATCTGCGAAATTTTGAACTGACGCAGGATCGTGTTGCTGCAATCGATAATGCCCTTGTGCTGCATGAGCTTGAGAAACTTCGCTACTTCAGCCTCCGGATAGACGTCAGGATACTTCGACGTGATTTTGCCTTCTATGGATATTTCGTAGTCGCCGCCCGATACGAACTCCTTGCGCGTGTAGTCGCGCCCCTGCACCGTCGTAAGCACGATGTTGTTCTTGCTCGAAACCTGTACCCGCGGGCCGAGGTCCACGAACTCCACGCGGGGACCGGCCTGACCGCCGACCGTTTCCGTGACGGCGGCTCCCAATTCCAGATAGTCTGCGACAATATTGCCCACGATCGTATCCGTATGGTTCTTCTGCCGCGCTACGGCCTGTTGATCCTCGATAAGACGATAATACTGTCCCGTTTTGTTGGCGAGGCTCGTTTGAGACTGGGTTTGCAGGTATTTGTCCCGTACGGTCTGCTCCCAGTATTTCAGGTAACGGGGGTAAGAGCGGAGCATGCCGTAAGCCGCCTGATGCACAGTCTGGACAAGGCCCCGCCCCAGCAGATCGACGTCCTTACCGAGGTAGTGCACCGCGCCAGCCTTGAAGTGCGCCAGCCCCATGCCCAGTGCCCGACGCGCCGCATCCGAGACGTAGCCTGCGAGCGTCCCGTGGCTCAGGATGCCGCCCGAAAGCAGGGTCGAGACCCCTATGTTCAATAGTCTGCTCATAATATCCGTATTATGCTCCGTTCCACGAGGCGTCGAAGTCGTGCACTACGTCGATCAGTGCCTGCGCCATCTGCTCTTTCAGGTCACGAATTTCGGGATGGCTGCCGTTTTCGCTTTTCAGCAATTCGATGGTCTCGATACTCAAAAGGTTAGTGATATTGACGATAACCTGTTTAGGCGCCGCTGAGGAAAGTTTGCCCGTGCCGCTGTAATTGCCGCCGGCTCCTCCGTCATCGGCACCGCTACCCGTCACCGAAATGCCGGGGGCTTCCCATGGAGTCTCATCTCGCTGATTGGGCTCGTTGGAATACATATAAGCCGGAATGCCGGCCCGTTTGAAGATGTTTTCGGCGATCTGTCCGCTCTGGTAGGTATCGCGCAGCGCCGCAAGCGCTGTAGCCAACTTGTCATGAACAATGCGGAAGTTCTTCAGATGTTCGACTTTCTGTTCCTCGGTGGCATTTGCTGCCAGCGGTGTCTGCTCCCAGAGTTCTGTCTTATGGTTGAAATGAAAGCCGCGATCGGTCATCTCCCGGAAAGCAAACCCCGTAGCGGCAATGCCCGACTGGGCATTGGGTTGGCTCTCCATGAGCGTTTTGTATTCACGGGCTACCACGATGGCCTCCGGAACGAACCGTTCGTTCATCCGGTTTTGGTACTCCCATGTTCCTGCCGCTTCGAGATCCGTCATCTCCTTCAGACCTCGTTTCAGGCTCCTCGACGTTTCGCTGTACTGGCTGTAAAAGCTCTTGTCCACCGTCGAAAAGTCGTAGCCGTAGACCGTAGGAATAGCATCGATGTATGCCTGTATCTCGGCCTGCGATGTCAGCTTTCCCAACTCGGCATAGACACTTTTAATGCGCGTGGCTCCGTCTTTGTCGGCCTGAAAGATGATAGCACGGGTCAAGTCATCGCGATAGGCATCCGCAAGGGTGTAAATATCCGTATTGAACGTATAGCCTCCAAAGGAGCTGCCGCCCGAGGGTAGGCCACTCAGAAGGGCCCGAAACCAGTTGCCTGTCCATGCGCCGATCTTCAGCCCCGTCGACTCCTGAAGACTTTTGCCCTCGGTGAGTTTGTCTACGGCCCCCTTGGCATTCACTGCTGCGTTGTAGGTTTTACGAAGCGATTCGTACAGAGCATCTACCGAAGGATAGTTATATTTGCGCTCCTCCTGTAACTCGACAAAGGCCGCATCCGTAGCCTCCTTGACCTTCCATGCTTTGTATGCCGCCCACCCCAGAGCTCCGGCCAGTACGCCTACGGCTCCTGCCGCAACGACGGCCCCTGTGCCCAGAGCTCCGAGGGCGGCACCGGCACCTATAATGCCGCGTCCCGTAGCTACCTGCGAAGCGAAAACTCCCGATGCAGCACGACGTATGCCGAAGCCCGTCAGCGAACGCTGTACCCCTGCACCCGCCAGTGCCGACATCAAAGCTCCACGGCCTCCCGTAACTCCCGCTTGGCGCAGTGCACCGACAAGGTTACGCTTGTCGGCAAAGCTCATACGTCCCAGCAGCCCGCTGCCGCCGAGTCCCGTAAATGAAGAGATGAGTCCTACACCTGTCATGGCAGCCTTCTGCTTACCCAGTAACCCGAAGGCGATGGCAAGGTTCGTGACGGCACCCGCTAACTTGAAAAGGCGCGTTGCGGCAAAGCCCGTGAAAAGTACCGGCTCCAGCCAGCGATAGTTGTTAGCGAACCACGTAGCGATTTTACCGAAAAGAGTAAAAAGATCCAGCAGCGCTGAAGCTATCGATGCCAGCCCCTTGGCGAACTTCTCCGTATTGATCGCAGCCGTGAGTTTTTGCAACGTACGTTGAATCTGCGGCTCCATGATCTCGTAGCCGCGCATGAACATCTCTGAAAAAGTCGAGGTAAACCGGTACCAGAGCCCCTTGGTCGTATCCTGCTTGACTTGAGCGAGTTGTGCCGAAATTCCTTGCGAGGTACGGTTGTGGGCCGTGAGTTCTCGGAGCTGGTCGTAATTCTGCAGGAACATCATCGCAGCGTTGCCACCGATACGGCCGAAGATTTTGTGCATGTCGCCGAGCGTGGCGCCTTTGCTGTTAAGTTCTTCGAAAATGTCGGCCAGCGGGCGGATTTTTTCCAGCATACGCCCATAGACATCGACCTTGTGCGTGAATTTCACGCCCAGACGTTCGAGAATTTCGCGCGCCTCCTTGGGCTGATAGGCAAGACGCGTAGCCAGAGCACGTAAAGATGTACCCGCCATAGTACCCTTGACACCCATGTTGCCCAACATACCGATCGCCGCGGAGGATTCCGTAAAGTCGATACCTGCCATACGCAGGTAACCGGCAGCCATTTTGAACGCCTCGGCTGTCTCTATGACATTGACGTTCGAACGCGAGATCGTCGAAGAGATGATGTCCGCTACAGCGGGCATGCTGTTCGAATCAATGTCATAACCGGCCATGATATTCGTTACAAGGTCGGCGACCTGATCCAACGCGTTGTCACCGATAAGGGCAAGGTTCGTGATCGGCCGTATCGAAGCGTTGATCTGCTCGATACCCTGACCGGCCATTGCAAGGTATTTCACGGCACCGCCGACCTCTACGGCCGTGAACTTCGTCTCGATGCCTACCTGACGAACGCCCCGGGCCATAGCTGCGAAGCGTTGCTCGAAGGTCGAGAGTTCGCCATCGGCCACACGCAGGATCGAACGCGCAGATTCCATGGTATTGGCGTACTCCACGGCCTCGGTAAGCTGTGAACGCATCGTGTCGTAAAGCATGTAGCCGTTGAGCATATAGGCGAACGGCAGTGCGCCCCGCAGTGACGGAGGACGCGAATATTGCAGGCGGTTGATCGCAGCGCGTTGGCGGCTGTTCTGGATGTTGCGATAGAACGTGTCGGTGCGCATGACACCGCGTACAGCCTCGATATTACGTTGCCGCAGGGCTTTGGCTGCTGCCTTACGGGCCCGCTCCTCCTCGGCCATGAGCCTCTTCTGTGCTGCCGCAGCCTCCTTCTCCGCAGGTAAGATCGCGGTCGTTTTCGGAAGTACGGCTGCGAGGTGCTGCTGTATACGGGGCGGCAGCACGAATGACGTTTGTGCGGATTGCTTCGGGCGTCCGGCCGGGGAAACCCTGAGCGGCATAACCGTGGCGGCTGCCGTGCGGACCTGTCCCAAAAGAGAGAGTATCTCTTTTAGACGGGCTTTCGAAGCATCGGTTTGGATGTTGAGCTCTCGGGCCTGCGTCAGATGCGTGAGTGATGCGTTGATCTTACCCAGCGAGCGCGTAAGACTCGTCTGCGTTGTGCCGGTCGTTTTCGCAAGGCTTCGAAAGATGCCTTCCGACTGCTCGACGATCAGCTTGGCGTTTTTCTGTACGGCACGACTGTCGAATGCCTTACCGGGGTTGACTACGAGGCGGAGCCCCTTGGCTTTCATCTCGATCGTCTCAAGGGTTTTAAGGACACGGTTGAGCTTTGCCTCGCCGCTTTTCGTGTCAATGCTGAATTTGAACTCGTAGCGACGTCCCTTACCGGAGCCATCGGCTTTGAAAGCCCGATCCATCGTCCGCAGCGCCTTGTTTACGGTCTCCACAGCCCCCGAAAGGTCTTTGAAGCGCGAAAGGGATTCGACCGCCGTGGTGAAATTACGGAGGTTCTGGGTAGCGACGGTGGACTCTACCTCGATATTGTATCTGACGTTGTAAGTCTGATCGGACATGACAGTTCTGTTCCTGATAAGAATAGAGCCGCAGCCCGCCCAGTGATTACGCTTTCATGAGGATATAAAAAAGCCTGCACCCGGAAGGTGCAGGCCGCATCTGCAAGTCAATCTGAAGGAGGAGTAAAGAAGGCCCGTGCGGAATTATGGAGCATAAACTGATCGTGCAACCAAAGGGCTTCCTCCGAAAGGGAGGCGAACTCCTCGTCCGTAATGTTTTCGAGATCTACGCCGGGGAAGTAATGGCGGATATACAACAGCCGCTGACGAATCCGCTGTCCGTCCTGCACTACAGCCCCGTCGATCAGTTTACCAGTGCAGTCTGCCGGGTCTGGATGATCTCCGCGAGTTGGCCCATAAGGCCGAAAAGAAACAGGGAGTCGTTATCTACCAGATCGCGGTCGCCATCCAGAAAGCAGTCCTTGGCCAGTGTGCGCATAGCCGTCACTTCGTCTTTCTTGGAAGCAGCCATGAATTTTGAAAATTGCGGGAAAGTCGGCTCGGCCATATAGGCCACGTAAATCTCCTTTTCACCGCACTGCGTATCCCCGAAGACCACCATCGGATAGACCTTACGGAGCTTCTTTTCTGATTTGAGTCCCGCAGCCCTCTCGCGGATCTCGGACTCCTGTTTGAGCGTTAAACTTTTTTCTTCCATGACATGTCGTTGTTTCGATGTACATGGAAGAATAGAGGCATTGCCGGGAAATGTTTATAAAACAACATCATTTTAGAGCCTATTTTGTCGGTAGTGCATATTGATTCGTTCCTGCAAAGCGGGAGAAACCGTAAAACGTATCGATCGGCCCGCAGGAACGAGAATATGCTCACGCCGGTAAGGATCGTACCCGTTACGCTCACGGCAGTCACGCAAGCGGAAAGATCCCAGCGATGATATGGTAACCTTCTGGCCGTCGAGAATAGAACGGACTATTTGCTCGAAGAGGGCGTTGACGATTGGTAGAACCTCCTTCATAGGCTTTTTGAGCTCTTGGGAAACCTGACGGGCCAATATGTATTTATTCATGATGTTATCTGTAAAATATTCAAGTATTCAGGGCTATGGAGTATTTGCGGACCGGGCATCATCGCTCGATTTATTCCGGTGCCTTTCGATCAGTTCCGGATAATTGCGCCTGACAAACCCACCCAAACTGTTGTACTGAAGTCCCAGCCGCCGGGCGATGGATATTAAAGGCTCGTCCGTGGTTTCGTACTGTCGCAGCGCTTCAGCATATTTTTCCATAGTGCGCCGTGAGACGATGCGTCCATTCCCGGCAGTCATCATCCCTTGCCGAGCGTGCAGCTCCGGTTCATGTTCCCTGAGATATTGCCGGAAACAATCCGGATGCAATCCGAATTCAGCAGCTACGACAGCGGTAGGAAGTCCGCTTTTCTTCAATCGAGCGATGGCATCGGCGTATTTGGCAGCCGTGGGGCGTTTGTACTGTTTGGTCTCCGAAAGGTTCGCACCTTCATGATATTCCGCGCCCCGGCGTGCGAAGACATCCTCTTTATGCCATGTTTGCAAATAGCTTGAAAACGCATATCGATTCAGTCCCTGCATCTTGCAGATCTCCTTTATCGTCATGGGCGTATCCCGGTAAAGCCGTACAGCTTCCTGATAACGCTCACGGGTCACAGGCTTCGGCTCGTGGCGCCGTCCGCTGCCGGTGACACGGCCTTTTCTTTTTTGAGTCTTGGCCTGCTCCCGCAAATTGCGCCGCATCTCAGCTACATCCTTGCAATAGAAGTGTATATGCTGGCGGAGTCCGGTAAAGGAGACCCCGCACCGCTCGGCGACCTCCGAAATGGTCATCTCGGTCGTGCGCAGCAGTTCCACGGCTTCGGCATACTGCTCCTTGCACCATGAACGGACTCCCCGCTGCTGATTGTCGGCCAAGCCTCGTCGCTGACGCTCCCGCTCTCGGCGCTCGATTATCTCCGGATAGTGGGCACGAAGCTGATTGCCCAGACCCGTGGGATTCACCCCGAAGATGCGTGCAATCTGCGAAACGTTGTATTCGATGTAATTCATGTTGTCGCACGCTGCTATTGCGTCCTTATATTTGGCATGCGCCACAGGTGTCTGGCCGCAGTTGTGGTGCAATATGGAAGCCGAAACAAGCATTGACGGATACTGCTTGCTGTAACGCGCCAACAGCAGGTCGCGGTGATATTTGTACAGGTAACTCTGAAAAGCAGGGTACGAGACTTCACTCTGCGTGCAGATTGCACGGATGCTCATGTTCGTCGTAGCATACAACTCCAGCGCACGGGAATACTTCGCCTCCGTCGCCGGGGCGGGCCTATGAGTGCGGCTGCACCCGGTATGTCCTTTGTCAGCAGTGTCCATCGTCCTTATCCGCCGTCACCTTTTCTTCCGTCGTTCGTTATCCTTCGTTATCATCTGCCGGCTCCGCAGCGCCGGCCTTCTATCTTTTTCACTCCGTTCCCATTTGTCAGCCGAACCGAAAAGCCGGAAACGGCACTGTCTTCCGTTACCTGTCGTCTGCGTGCTTCGCACACCACGCCTCGATCACGTCCACCGGACGATTCCTGACCAGCACCGTTTTATCGCGGTCCAGCAGGTAGAGCGCCGGAATGCCCGGCAGGTCGTAGGCTGCCGTACCGTCTTTTTCCATCGAGGCGTGTCCCGCGGTCCACCTCGCGGGCATCTGCGGCAGATGTTCGCGCCACGCCTCGGCGTCCTCGCCGGGATATATGGCAAGCACCTTTAATCTCCCGGAAGCGATCAGGGGTGTAAAGACCTCCGAGCGCTGGATAGACTCTTCGATCCGGCCGCACTCAGGGCAGCCGGGGGTGTAGAACATCACGAGGATATCTCCGGCCTTAAAACTTTGGAGAGTACCACGGGTGCCGTCGCCCGTCGTGTAGGTAAAGTCCGCCGCCCTTGTTCCGGGACGGTTCCTGAGCGCCGAGGCGAGCCGGGCACGCAAACTTTCTTTATGGATATCCCCGATGCCGGGTGCGGCAATGGCAGCCTCCAGCATGGGAATAAGCAGTTCTTCGTTTCTGAACATCGAGCCGGGGTGCTGCCAGAAATATCCGGCGGCATCGAGCAGCAGGAGCTGTATCTCCGGGTGGGAATCGACCTTGTACAGCAGGGCCCCGGAAAGCCGTGCGGCATCGGTCTCGGGTATCCGGTCGAGCAGACCCGCCCAGAACATGAACGCCCCTTCCAAGGCCGATTCTTCGGCGGTCCAACGGATGTCGCTCCAGTTAAAGCTGTCCCAGTAGTGTTCGGCCAACCCGGCCAGCCGCCGGACGGAATCCGCAGGCAGCTCCGCCGATGGCGCAACGGCCCTCCCGGAAGGCCCGACACAAGCGAAGGGCCCGCCGGGGGATATTGTATCCGGAACGCTGTGTATATGTCTGTCTGTTTTCATCATCTGTCGTATCCTGTCAATTCGTCTCTGCTGTTCCTGTTTTCTTCATTCGTTCCGCCGGGCGTCTCATCCGTGCCGCACGACTTTATTCTCCATGCGGATCATCGCCGTAATGTGCGAAGGTCTGCTTTCAGGCGGGACATCCGTTTCCGCTTTCATGCTTCCGGCGCAGGCTTTCTCCTCCCGGCAGGAGGGTGTCGCATCCGGGTACTTCGCCGCCGCAACGGGACGGGCCGCAGGAGAAGAGGCCGGAACGGAGACAGAAGCCGTGCCGGCGGATTTGCGTTCACGTTCCCGCTCCACCACCCGGCGATGTTCCTCGACCACTTCCGGAAAGTGCCGTTTGATGAATTGTCCCAGCGAACAATCGTTCAGTCCAAACCGTCGGGCCAGCGATCGCAGGCTCTCGGATGTTGAGCCGTACAGCCGTATGGCCTCAGCGTATTTGGCCATGCTGCGCCGCGATACCGCTCGGCCATTTTCCGTTTGGGCCATCCCTTGATGGGCGTACAATTCCGGCTCGTGTTCTTTCAAATACTGACGGAAACATTCGGGCTGGAGTCCGAATTCGGCAGCCACGGCAGCGGTGGTGAGGTCGCTCTGCTTCAGCCGGCGGATCGCATCGGCGTATTTAACTTTGGTCGCCGGGTTGTATTTGCGTGCTTTCGAGAAATCCACGGATTGTCCCTCTTCGTAAGGAGTGTTTCTCCGCGCACAGACCAAATCCATGTGCCATGTTTGCAGATACTTGTAAAAGCCCTTGACCGGCAATCCAGTCTGCCGGGCTATTTTTCGGGCCGACAGGGGTGTGGTACGGTACAAATGCAGCGCTTCGGCGTACTTTTCCACGACCGCCGGCTTGGGAGCATGGAGGCTCCCGCGGCCCGTGATCTTGCCTTTGCGCTGCTGTCCCACGGCCTGCTTGCGGATCTTGATCCGATTGTCGATCAGCTCCTTGTGATAGAAAATAAGATGCTGTTCCAATCCCGTATAAGAGACCCCGCAACGCTCTGCGACCTCCTGCACCGTGAGGTAACGGTCCCCGCGCAGCAGCTTCACAGCCCCGGCATATCGCTCTTTGCTCCAAGGGCGTGCGCCGCGCGGCAGGTTATCGTTCAATCCCAAACGCTGACGCGCCCGTTCCCGAAACTCCAGCACCTCCGGATAATGCGTACGCAGTTGCCTGCCGAGATCCGTGCCGCTCAATCCGAACTCACGGGCGATCTGCGAGACGTTGTATTCGAGATAGTCCATGCTGCCGCACGCCGCGATCGCCTCCTTATATTTGGCATGAGTAGAGGGTTTCTGTCCCCGGCGCTGGTCCATACGGATCGCGGAGGCTTTTTCCGGACTGCACTCGATGCCGTTGCGCGCAAGCATCAGGTGGCGGCGGTACTTGCAGATATACCCCTTGAAACCCGACAGCGACACCCCACACCGGCGGCTGATATCGGCACAGGATAAATCCGTCGTGGCGTACAACTCGACCGCCTCGCGGTACTTTTTCTCCGTCTCCGGCCGGGGCTTAGGGGGCTGACTGCACACGTTATGTCCGTTATCGGGAATCATCGTTATCGTCTCCATCTTATTGATCGACTTTATCGGACAACCACTCTTCGATGCGTTCCACCGGGGCGTCTTTCAGCACGACTGTTTTGTCCCGATCCTGCAACAACACGGGCAGTATCGTCGTCACGTTGAAGATGGTTCCAGCGGCAGTAGGACAAGTAAGATTTCAGGTAAGTCATGCAGGTTCGTCGCAGTTGTCGGCAAGAATATCTTATAGCACCTCATTCCAAGGATGTTGGTCATTCTTTCAGCAAGAAGCGACCCTTGCCGTCGAAGCGCAGCGTGCGATCGTCCACATTGTATTGGATCGCTGTTCGATTGTGATGTTGTGTCCGGGGCGTTTCTCTGACCTCTCGTGTCCAAGTCCGGAGCTTCCGATGTCTGAAAAGGAAATAAGCATGAATAGCGCTACGAACAATATCTTTTTCATCATCACTTTCGTTAGCGTTTCTACAAATTGACCGGATTTACTGTCGCCGATTTTCGAATTTTGCGACCGTATACCCTGTCTCGTAAGATATTCGGTCACATTCCACCATTGAGCATCATTCTTCCAGAAGCGTTTCCGAATTCATCGGAAAATTCGTTGCGACAGCGTCCGTTTCTGTGCATAGCCGCTCCTTTCCTTGAGCAGCGCATAGATAACACACAACTGTATGTCGATGATAACCAGTAAAATGAACAATACTGCATAACAAACGTTGGATTCTTGCATGGTTTTCGTCGGATTTAAGTTAAAGGGTATTGAAAGGCGTTTTATAGTGCCTCATATTCATCACTTCATTTATCGCAGATCGAATAGTCCGCCGGGAAGCACCGGACGTACCACTCCAGTGTCCGGTAATATTCGTTCAGGTCGGCGTAAGATGCCACGGGCACGTACATCGAGAGGCCACAGCACGCATCGAGCGGAAGGCCCAGCATCGTGGGCGTATGCGCCTCGTAGATTACCGTGCGGGCGAGCTGCGCACGCCAGGCTCCGGCCAGCGAGGCGGGAACGAGGCCGCGGGTTTCCAACTCACGAACCACGCTTCCCGCATCGAACAGAAAGTGGCGGCGGTAGCGATCCAGCGGTTGCACGCGGCTCAGGTCCATATCCGACAAGACTTCGGGATCGGTCGTCAGGGCCGCCCCGAGCACGGAGGCCGTAGCCGCGGCCAGGGCTTCGAGCTGCGAAGTCTCGACAAGCGATACGGTGGCCGAGCGGTAGGAGGACTGGACGTGCTGGGCATAATGGAGGTAATAACTCTCACACACCGCCCGCAGGTCGGGTTCCGGGCGCAGCAACTCGGCCATGATCTTCTCGTACGGAAATCCGTCGGCGATCACCTCGGCGGGAGAGCAGACGATCCGCTCCGCCTTGTCGCGCAGTGCGTAGAGCGTCTCGGCCGAAGCCATGAAGCAGGCGTCGAACAGGATCCAGTCGAACACCCCGGAGGGAATAGCCTCCGAGAGTTGTTCCACATCCAAATACCCCGCGGGGCTCTCGCCCGTGTCCTGCCCGAACCATTTGGTAGCAGGCCAGGGAGCCGCGGCGGAAAAGGCGGCAGGGAGAAAGGACGCTGAGGTTTCCGAGACCGCCCTGTCATGCTTGGTCTGCGGCCAGGGCTCCGCCATTCGGGCCTTCGAGCGGGTGAGGTAACCCGTGGCCCACGAGGGCATCCACGCCAGTCCGTGGCTCCAGAGCACCAGTCCGTAGCGGTTGGCAGGAGCCAGCGTGCGCACTCGGCCGATCGCCTCGCGCACCGTCGCGGCCGAAGCCGAGTTATGCGCCCCGGGCCAGACATGCAAGGTTTCCGTACCCGAGGCCGTGACCTCCACCAAGCGCGGGTTTTCACCCGGGGTATCTACATAGGCGATCGTGCGGCTGCCCGCAGGCGCGAAGGCCATACCGCGCGCCATCGCATCAAGATTGTCCCGCACATAACCGCCCAGGCTGTTGTCCCCGGCCATGTAGACCAGCACCACCCGCGAGGAGTGCGGAAGGCACAGTTCTTCGTTCTTAGAGCAGGCGGCGAGTAGCGTTGCCAACAATACAAGCGTGTAACACACGAGCGCACACCATGTCCGTTCCCTATTTCTCATTGTTTCCTTTTTTCTATTTACCTACTACGCCCGTTGACAACAATGCGGATCCCGACATGGAGCGATAGATGCGTGTTCTCAGCAGTCAGAATCACAGCCTAACAGGTGCTGTTATCCTTCGCATTCGTCCGAAATTATAATGTTCGGTCGTTTTTGCCCCGAAGCCTGCGTCGATTCGTTTTGCGGGTATCCGGGCAAGTGTCCGCTCCTCTTGGGGCACGAGGCTGCCGTTTCCGGCCGTACCGCCGGTCTTGCATTCATGCTCCCGTTCCATTGCCGGCAGTGCTCTTCAACCGCTTCCGGAAAGTGATGTTTGATAAAGTTCCCGCAGAACGCATTCCCAGAAACTCGCGTCCGTTACGCATTTTTTGTGACAAAGAACCTTTTCCGGACCTGACGACTATAACGATCCGCCACTCGTCAGGCAGTCCGTCGGACGCATTGCGGCCGGCTCCCACGCCGACGATCTCGAAGCAATCGGAAAAAGGAGGGGAGGGGCGTAGCCGGCTTACGTTTGTACGGCAGCTTCGGAGCGATCACCTTACCGTACCCTGCACGATCAAAAGCACACTATACTCCCGTCCTCCGGCATTGAGCAGCAGACGCACCGCCTTGTGGAAATTACCCTTATCCTTAGCTACGAAAATCACCTTCACCTGCGCCGTATCCCCCGGACGAAGCGGTCGCTTTGCAAACTCCGCCCATGTACACCCGCAGTTGGACGATCCCGAGAGCAGAACCACAGGCGCGCCGTCGGCCGTGACCCAGAAGACCGTAGTGACGGTATCGCCCCGGACCACCTGCCCGAAATCGTGCTCCGTACGATCCAGCGTAAAGCCCGTACGGGTGTCTGTCTCGGCTTGCGCCAGCGTCTTGTTCTGCGCCGCAGTCCAGCCCGGAACCGAACCGGACATTTCGGCCCGGGACACCGGAATGCAAAACCCCACAAGAAACAGGAGCAGCACGACAAAGGTCACCACAAAACGGGTACCTTTGCGGAAGCGCCTTTCCGCATCCCGGAGCCCGCAAACCTTCGGACCGCTATGTATATAGCTCTTCGTTGCCATTGTTAATCTCTTTCCTTCGTCGGGCACCGTCATTTCTGTCGAATCCCTCGTAAATCCCGTTGCCGCTCCCATCGGGCGTTCATCCGCATCGTACTTGCGGATATCCGGCTTTTTCCGTTCTGTCTTCGGACGAATATGCGACTCTGTGTCAAGTAAGCAAACAGACCGGGGAACGACATGTCACGATTACTTGCCGTCCGCGTGTTGCGCAAGCCATGCTTCGATAATATCCTCGGGGCAATCCTTGACCAGCACCCGCTTATTTCGGTCCAGCAGATAAAGAGCCGGGATGCCCGGCAGGTCGTAGGCCGCCGTACCACCCTTGTCCACCGGGGCATGGCCCACGGTCCAGCCCGCAGGCATTTGAGGGAGGTGGGAGCGCCATGCCATGACATCGTCGTCGGGATAGACGGCCAGCACCTTCAGACGGCCCGAAGCGATCAGAGGGGCGAAGACCTCCGACTGCGGGATATACTCCTCTATCCGAGTACATTCCGGGCAGCCGGGGTTATAGAACATCAGCAACGTATATTCAGCACGGAACCCGTGCAGCGTGCCGCGCCCGCCGCCGCCCATCACGTAGGCGAAGTCGGCGGCCCGTGTTCCGGGACGGTTCTTCAGTGCCGAGGCAAGCTGGGCCCGCGGGCGCACCTTATAGATGTCTTCGATGCCCGGAGCTTCCGTTACGGCTTCCAGTACGGGGACGAACAATGCCTCGTTGCGAAAGGGCGAATTGGGGTGGTGCCAGAAGTACTCCGCCGCATCCATCATGCGGAGCTGCATATCGGGGTGTGCGTCACCTTTGCGGAAGAGCGCTCCGGAGAGAGTTGCGGCCTCACTTTCGGGCATCTGCGCGAGTAACTGCGCCCAAGGGGTGAAATAGGTCTCCAGCACCGAAGTATCGGCAATCCACGTCGTGTCCGACCAGTCGAGATTGTCCCAGTAGTGTTCGGCCATCCACCGTATACGCAGGCTGTCGCCCGTAAGCAGTACCGGAGGCCGGGGTATGGTCAGCGCCGGGGTTTCGACGGAGGCAAGAGGCCTCGTCCCCGCAGCGCCACCTCCCCGGTTTCCACACCCCGGAAGCAACAGCAGGCACACCAAAGCGCCAAAATGGACGCCGAAAGGCGAACGGCGGCACACTCCGCCTCCCGGGAGGTCGCGGGCGATGCCCCGGACTCCCGAACAGCCCCTGTTCCGGATATCGATCCTGGCCGGCAGGGCCGATAAAACAAGTTTCCGAAATACGTTCATTCCGTATCTATGGTCTTCCTTCGTAATACACTTCTTCGGTTCAATGTCGGTGGCGCCCGCACGGCCCTCGAAAGCGGCCCGGTCGGCCCGCGAAGCCGGAAGGGAAATCGCTCCCTCCTGCTCGCGCCGCCTCAACGCTGCCTCCGCGACTCTCGGATACGGGGACCGTTCCGACTTATTCGAAATGCCCCCGGAACGCTACAGGTCTCTGATACACCGCACACGAAGACCTAAGGATGGAATAGGATAGAGGCCTCGTATCTGACCGGTGCCGAAATCTATGGCGAAAAAATAATTATTCGAATCGGCAACACCGGTAGCCGACCAGTGGCCCCCGTTTGCAAACTGTCCGACAGCAGTCAACTCGTCGCGCAAAGCATACATCAACGAGAGTTCCCGGACGGTAGGAAGACGCCAGCCCGAAGAACAGTAGTTTGCGGCTTCCGTTCCTCCCCCCACTTCGGATGCCTCGGAATCGGCGACTTGGAACTTGGCGGCAAAGCGGTTGGCGGCATCTTTCTCATTATGGATGGGTGTCGAGGTCCAGTTCGCGTGGATCAGGGACGATTTGACACCGTTGGTTCCCTCCCGGCAGACGATGATCTTCCCGTCCTGAACGTAAGGGTACCGTTTCGTTTGGGCATACCCCGCAGCAACCGTCAGCAGCATGGCGGAGAATACCGCTGCTTTCAGTACATTGTGCATGATCTGTTTCATAAAATTCAATTCGTTTATGTTTTTTCTACAGTCAATTCGGATCGAAGTGTTCGTTTTTCGTCCGAACGTTAAGGTACAAAAGCCTCCGCAGGCCTGCCGTAGCGGCCCTGCGGTCCTTTACAGCGCCCTGATGCAACGCACGAAGCGGCTCTCAACCATGTCGTTGCTGTTCGCATGACCGTTGCCGTCACCGACACCGAGATTTCTATTCCAGAAAGTAGTTCCAGAGATACATGTACCGGACCAGTAGCTGTTGTTGGAGAAACCGTTGCTCGTAGAGGTCCACTCGTCCCGCATACAATACATGATATTCAATTCTGTCAAAGTCGGCAACCTCCACCCCGGAGTCTTGGCACATTCGAGCTGGGCATTCTTCCAACTCATTCCGGAGCCCGTATTGGTTCGGGCATAGACGAATCGTCCGGTACGATTATCGGTATAATCGTAATAGTCCGGATTGCTGTTCAGCGTTTCCGTGCCTACTGTTATCCGGGCGTCCCATTTATGTAGCCCCTTAATAGTGGCCGTGACAGTGTAATGCGAGTTCCGCAGGACATTGTAATCATCGAATGCGTTTCTTCCTAAGTAGAAACGGTATTTGTTTCCGGTATATTTATCTCCCAGGTCGGTCGTATAATCGCCGATAATCTCGATATAGGTAGCGTAGTTTCCCTGACCGCTCGCGCCGCCCAGTGCCTTAGCCGCGGTCTTGTCTGTCTGGTAGCCGGCCGTACCTTGGCCGCGTCCGTTTTCGGGCAGGTAACACCATCCGCACTCCTTGGCCGTAGCGCTGAGCGTCTTGTCGGACGGGGTCAGGTCGGTCCAATTCGTGTTGACACCTGCCGAGGTGGCCGGATAGCAGTCGGCAGCGGTAGTTGTGGGGACGGGCTTCGACGGGTCGCGGAACCAGTGCAACACCTTGGGTGCGTTATATACCTTGACGCTCGTGAGCGTAAAGCTGCCGCCGTCTGCTATGTCGGAGGCCAGTTTGACGGTCAGTTTGGCCACGGCGCGTTTCAGCGATATGTTCGTTATAATCCCTACGGTAGGCGTCCCCGAAAAGTAACCGGCCATAGGCAGCGTGTTTTCCGCAGTGATGCTGGCTTCGTTCGTGACGGACAGGGTCTTGGCCTCTATTAATGCCGAAGTCGTGGCGTCGTTGAAAAGCGTGCTGTTGTGCGTATTGGCGATAAAGTAGATGCGGCTTTCCGCGGCCTTGATCCTCGCCTTGGCTGTGTATGATGACCCCGAAGCGGAAATATTCGTAATATACTGCGGAGCCTGCAACTGGGCCGTACCGCCGCTGTTGAGCTGTACGACCCACAGGTCGGTGACCTTGTTTTCGTCCACGCCGCTCACGGCACGCGTGTCCATCGCCACCTCGCCCATAGATTCGGGAGAGAGCGTGATCTCGGTCAGCTCGCCTTCCGGTCCGCCGGGCTCTTCGAACGGTTCTTTCGTACAGCCCGCAAGCAGTCCGGCAGTGCACAGGAACAAGGCAGCGGTCCGGAGACGCAACCCGCCGGGAACGTTCCGCCTAAAGTTTGATATCTTCATGTTTTTCATCGTATCTGCCGTTTTTAATATTTTTCTTTTCTCGCATATCGTTATTCTTTCCCGTATGTTTCATCACACGCGTCCGCGGCGATACCGGACGAAGAGCCGAGACGTCCCTGCCGGCCGCTACAGGTCCCTCACGCAACATACAGCGAAGAGTCTCCTATCCTTATAGTAAAGGCCCTGGGCACCACTGCTACCGACTTGTTTGGCCCAAGCATAGATATTGTCCCTACCCTCGGTAGCAGTCCAGAAATCGTAGTTATTGAACGGATAATCGAGGTCCAGCCTGCTGCGCATATCGTAGATTACCTCGAGTTCCCGGACAGTAGGGAGACGCCAACCGTCCGTACACTTATTTACGGCATTTCCCCATGTCATCTGATAGGTGCCGTCATAGGAAACCTCGAACCGGGAGCTCACAGTATTCATACCCGAATCGTTACTCGTAGCCTCCGATTCTGCGTGGGTGGGTGTAACGGTCCATGGCCCGTGGAGGGGATAGTCGCTGGCGGAACCATAACGGTCCTCCATAACTATTATCTTTCCGTCTTCGACATACGGGTATCCGAAACTGGGGTTATTATTGTTCTCGTTCGACCAACTATTTGCCCTAAGACTGATATCCAACGCGGAAGAGAGGAGCCTGGCCGTGATCGTGTATGTCTTGGATTTTTCCAAAGTAACAGCCGTCAATTCGCCGGTCCGGGTCATGTTGACACCGTTTACATCCACGTCGACTTCGAACTTCAGCTTCCCATTTCTCAAAGGGAGCAGGCAGAAGTTCGCCGTATAGGTCGAGCCGCTGGCGGAAAAGTCCTTTTGAGCAAGGGTCAGCACCGGTGCCCCGGACGATGAGGCTATAATGCTGCCGCCGACATATATTCCCTTGTTAGGGGACAGACCCGATATCTTTACCGAATTGACGTTTACGGTAGAAATCGCGGAATTCAGGTAACTGTTATCCTGCTCAAGGATCAGTTTCACCTGTACGCATTGGCGATCCAGTTGGTCCAGCGTAATCGTATAGGGCGTTAACTGCGACGGTATCTCTTGCGTTTTCTTGCTCGTCGTAGCGGCGTAATCCACGCCGTTGGTTACGCTGATGATTACTCCATTGTCGGCCGACAACGACAGCGCCGGCGACACGGCGTAGAAGTCGTATTTGCCGGGTAAGAGCTTCATCGGCACGCCGAGGGGAAAGTCCTTCTTGTTCCCGTTAGCATCCACCAAACAGGGCCTGAGCTCACTGCCGCTCCAGTAGTAGGCCTGATTGGCGACGGGCCTGCCCGATGCAGGGGACTTACCGCTTTGGTAAGCGAACACCCGAACGGTGGTGTTCGTGGCAAGCGCAGCCTTGGTCGCTATCTCGCTGATTCCTTCCACTTCGAAGCTCACGGCGACCTTGCCTGCGTCGTTCCCGCCGCCGGGTTCAGGCATGGATTCCTTGGAACATCCCGCCAGCAGCAGGAGCGCCGACAGCAGGCACGAACCCGCCGCGAGAGAAACGTTCCGGCACAGGCGGGAGAATCCCCCCGGAACGAGCGACCCACAACCCGGCATACGCTGCTTCTCCTGCGTTCTTGTCTTCATTATCTGCATTCTGTCTGTCATATCTTGATGTTTATGATTCATTCACGTATCGTTATTCGTTTCCGTATTTCGCATCCCGCACGCCTGTGGCAACACCCGACGGCAAAGCCGCCTAAGGGACGAAAGACCGGAGCGTCCTTCCGGAACGCTACAAGTCCCTGATACAACGTACGGAATAGGAGCTGCTCTTATCACTGTCGGTGACGTCGTCATAGCTGCTAAAATTTATGAGCCACGCAGTAGAGTTACTACGGTTGTCTTTTGTAGCCGACCAGTTGAAGTAAGACAAAAGGGGAAAATTATTAGTAAACTTGAAGCGAAAATCGTAGATCAACTTCAATTCCCGAATGGTTGGAAGACGCCACAATCCTTTGTCGCTCTGGTTCGTCTCCTCGCTGTATTGGGCGCATGCCGAATAACCGTCGGAATTGTAAGTCGCATCCGTAGTCCCCGAAGCCTCGAACCACGTCATCATCAGGGAACTCCCGTCCTTGCCCTTGGCATTGGACAAGGCGACCCGGAACTTCTCGCCGACGGTATTGTACCCCGAAACGTTGGCATCCCATGCCGCTTCTCCGTGGGCAGGCGTAGCGGTCCATGGCTTGTGGAGGGGATAGTTCTCGGGATCGTTCTCTCCGAACGCACCCAGGCACACGAAGGTATTACCGTCTATTATTCCGGGAACGGCGGGATTCAATTCACCCCCCGTTATCCAGTCGGAGATGGAAATGGGCTCTACCTCCACGGTGGTACCTATAAACCTGAGTTTTATGGCCGTAACCTTTCCCATTTCATAGGTTCTTGCGGGAACCGTGACAGATATGGTCTTGCCGTTGGCCATGACGATGGAGGCTTGCAGGGCGGTATTCGTCCGAGGAGCTATCATCACCGGATCGCCGAACAGGGCAGCCGTTGTGGGCAGGTTGCCCGTAGGGAGATTCCGTACCGTGAAGTCGGCGCTGCCCGTAGCGGTAAACGACGCTGCGGTTGCAGCCGTTGCCGGATCGGGCAGGGTCAGGGTGCACTGAGCGGGCTGATCCAACACGGTAATACTTCGAACGGAACCCCATTGGGTGGCCACCGTGGAGCTTTGGGCGTAGAGCCAGAACTGGATTTGGGACAGCCGGTGAGTAAAGACGAAGTACGACATCGGAACGGTCGAGGAACCCTCCTGCACGTTAGCGGTCAGGATATCCTGATCCCCGTCAATGGTCCAGTTCACCGTACCGGCCGAAAGGTCGTAGAAACCCTTTCCGCTTCCGGCAGTCGCAGCCCCTCCGGGGTACCAGCCCGCAATCTTGGTTTTGAGACCGTCCTCCTGATAATACTGCACAGGGGTGAAATCGAGGGGCGCGAAATCTGCCCCCGCCGCACGCCTGCCGGTAAATTCCGCCCCGTAAGAGCCGTAGATCCCGGCAGAAAGTTCATCCGCTCGTACGAAGCTGAGCGTAAGCGGCTGACTGCCGTCGACGACAGCTTTCGTCGTGGCTTCCGCTGAAGATTCGCAGGGGAAAAGCGCATTCACGGCGATCTTCGCACGGCCTTCCTCCAACCTATCGACCGATTCTTTAGAACAGCCCGCCAACAGCAGGAACACCGACAGCAGGCACGAACCCGCTGCGAGAGAAACGTTCCGGCACGGACGGGAGAATCCCGCCGCAACGGGAAATCCGCAGCCCGGCATACGCTGCTTCTCCTGCGTGCTTGTCTTCATTATCTGCATTTTGTTTGTCATATCGTGATGTTTATATTTCTTATTCATTCCCGTATCGTCATTTGTTTTCCCTATTTTGCATCACGCATACCTGCGGCGATACCGGGCGGCAAAGCCGCCTAAAGGTACAAGGGCTAAAGGGCCGAAGCGCCCGCCTGAAAAACTACAAATCCCTAATACATCGAACAGCGATGACTAAGACCCTATCCTTATAGAAGTATGCCTCTTCCCCATATGTGGAATCCTCCCTTACCCCTAACCGCAAAGTCAAAGCACGATCTTCATTGCTCGAATACTCAGTAGCCGCCCAATAGATGGAGGAGATCTCGAATTCGTCGACAGAGGTCAACTCGCTGCGCACATCGTTGATGATAACCATAAGTTCCCGAATGGTTGGAAGACGCCACGATCCTTTGTCGCTCTGGTCCGCTTCCTCGCTGTACTGGGCGCATGCCGAATAACCATCGGGATTGTAGGTCGCATCCGTAATCCCCGAAGCCTCGAACCACGTCATCGCCAAGTATTTCCCGCTCTTGTCCTTGGCATCGGACAAGGCGACCCGGAACTTCTTACCGACAGTATTGTACCCCGATTTGTTATCTGTCCCGCAAAATTCGCTGTGGGCGGGTGTAACGGTCCACGCCTCTTCGCGGATAGGATAGCCGCTGGCGTAACCGAAGTTATCTTTTAACAATATCGTATTGCCGTTCAATACGGTGGGATACACATGTACGTTTCCATCGATATCGAAATCTTCCGTCTGAGTCACATTGCTCCAGGGGACAATCTCGCATCCATCGGGATCGATAATAATACCTATGTATGACAAGCGGACGCAGATCCTCACGGCCGCTCCCGCCTTGTAAATTCGCGAGGAAACGAAGGCTGTCTGTACACCCTGTTTCTCAGTCGTGATATCGATCGCCAGCTGACAGGAAGATGCCTGCGGCTCGATCATCACCGGGTCGCCTCCGGCCGCGGCATCGTCCTTCGTGCCGACCGGTGCGGTCAGTGCCGCAAAGTTCGCCGAGGCGAATGTCTCCGTGGCATCCCCCGTAAAAGTCACCTTGAGGTTGTCGTCCGCAGCGCCAGCCGGGATGAACGCGGCGGCGGCCCGCTGGTCCCGCACCGCAACGCCCAATATCTTGCCCCATTGACTAACGGCCTTTTCGTCATCAGCGTAAAAATGGAACTGCAACTGCGCGAGCGCATGCTTGAATTCGAAAACAGGCATCGCCGCAGTCTTGCTTCCCTCGCGGGGTGCGGCCAGCAGGATATCCTGCCCGCCGTCGATGGTCCAGCTCACCGTACCTGTCGAAGCGTCGTAGAATCCATCGCCGCTTTTCGCTTCCGTGGCCCCACCGGGGTACCAACCCACCATACGGGTGTTAAGTCCGTTGGTCAGGTAATATTGTTTGGCGTCGAACTTCAGAGCCTGTTCTCCCGCCCCTCCCGTGCGGGATGCCCCGAGCGCCGCAGCACCGTAATCGCTCCACATCCCTGCAGCGCTCTCGTCCGAGCGCACGAACCAGAACTTCATCTCTTGTGAGGGGTCGGCCACAGATTTCGTCCCGACCTTCGGAACCGGCAATCCGGCTTGCGGCACGATCTCTACCCGGTCGCCACCCGGCTCCGACGCCTGCTCCTTGGAACATCCCGCCAGCAACAGGAGCGTCGACAGCAGGCACGCACCCGCTGCGAGAGAAACGTTCCGGCACAGGCGGGAGAATCCCGCCGCAACGGGAAATCCGCAACCCGGCATACTCCGGCCCTCCAGCATGCTTGGTTTTATTATCTGCATCTTATCCATCATGTCTTGTTTTTGTTTTTACATCTTATTTATGCATTACACGCGCCTGCGGCGATACCGGGCGGAAAAGCCACCCAAGTCCAAAGCGCCGGAGCGTCCTACCGGAACGCTACAAGTCCTTGACACAAAGCACAGGGTAGGTGCTGTTCATCGTGAAACTGTCCACATCGCCGGAATTGAAAACCACGATCGTACTACCGTCCATCACATAGGGATACCCGCATAACCTCTATTACCATTCGTCGCGCACACATCGCACATAATGGCGATCGTCTGCAGGGCACGTGTACACGGTGTCGCTGGAATACGAGAAATAGTCGTACCAGGCATAGTTGTTGCTATCACTCTTCCTTGTAGCTGAGTAGTATCCGCGGCCTGTGATGAAACTGTTCGCGATAGAGTTGCGATAGACGTAGATCAACTTCAATTCCCGAATGGTTGGAAGACGCCACAATCCTTTGTCGCTCTGGTCCGTCTCCTCGCTGTATTGGGCGCATGCCGAATAACCGTCGGGATTGGATGTCGCATCCGTAGTCCCCGAAGCCTCGAACCACGTCATCGTCAGGGAACTCCCGTCCTTGCCCTTGGCATCGGACGAGGCGACCCGGAACTTCTCGCCGACGGTATTGTACCCCGAAACGTTGGCATCCCATGCCGCTTCTCCGTGGGCAGGTGTAGCGACCCATGGCTTGTGGTGGATAGGATACCGATCCTCAGCCGAGCCGAAAATATCTCTCAGCACGATCGTATTACCGTTCTCCACACGGGGATAAGCCTCCCATGTCGTACCTTCGCCGCCGTCCGTCCATTCCGCAATCGTCGCCGTCGGAACGATTTCTTTACGCTTGAAGGTAAGCGTCACCTCATGGCTGACTCCGGCCGCTCCGGCATTCGTACCGGCGAGGGTCACCGCAACATCGTCGTAAGTCATGCCTCCGGCGACAACCTGCACCTTGAAACTCGCCCCCGGAGAGAGCATCATGGCATCTCCCACTGCGGAGGCCGTAGCAGTAATATCTTGCCCCGCAGCGTCGTCGTACACGGGCAGGTCGCTCGTTGCAGCGCCCCAAGTCACCGCGCCCGTTGCGAGGTCCATGGTGGCCTCCGTATTCGTCCCGATGATCGTCAGCGAGGTCAGTTTGATGTTCTCTTCGAATGAAGCGTCCCTGATGACCTGGAACTTCACCTGTTTGAGCTTGTGGGTGAATGCGAAGTTAGGCTGCGGCTGATTTGCAGGTACCGGACTCTTAGCAATGCCGTCCGTCACCTGCGCGGCCATGACGTCCTCCTGTCCGGTAATCGTCCAGGAAACCTTAGGTGCGGCGGAGCCGTTGCCCTCAGTATAAGTGCCGTTCACGGGAGAATAGGCGTAGAAGTAAACCTTGTCGCCGTTGATCGGGTAATACTGCACCGTGGCGAACGTTAAAGCGCTGTTCTCGCCGCTATTGACGGCGACATTAGCGATATAAGGCGAACTCCAGTCGGTCGGTGCGGTGGTGCCACTGTATCCTACCACGGAGAATACCTTATCGGTATTGGCCGGGAAAGCCGTCCCGGAAACCACACCGCTCAGGTCGGCACGGCTCTCGACGGTCATCGCTACTCCCGCACCCGGCAGGATAGGCGACGTCGGGTCACCTCCCGCAAAAAACTCCGCAGGCTCCTTGCTGCACGAGCATAACAACACCCCTGCAACTATGGAATAGCTTAAAAATCTCTTATTCATTGTTTGAATTGATAATTGATCGATTCGTTATTCTTTGCGCATCTTGGTTTCATAAGCTACGCTCGTACGCAAATACTTTACTCAACCAGACCACTCCCCGTTCCCGCGGACCATTCGGCAAGCGTGGCATTCAGCTCAATGTTTTTCTGGCTGAAAGTCAGCGTGATGGTGTAGGCCTTACCTGCTTGGAATTTGTCGTCGCCGTCGATGGTGGCGATGATATTATCTGACTCCGCTCTCGAAGTGCTCACTTTCAGTGTGACGGTATTTCCCGCAGGAGGAACGATCATCAGCGGATTGCCCGCCGCATCGCCCGTTTCGGTCGTACCGATCACCAGGTTACCGTCGATGCCCGGAACGCTCAGGGTCTCTCTGGCAGAGCCCGTCAGTGCGTTCGTCGCGAGGTCGATGCCGCCGGGGACATCCACGCCTTTAAGCTCGATCTTCACGAGCTTCGTATCGGAGGCCAAGCCTTCGCCGGCCTTGACCACGAACTTGAGCTGCGTGGTCAGGTGCCCGAAGGCCAGCACCTTGTTCTCCCGGTCGGACTTCGAACCCGACACTTCGCCTGCCAGCAGGACGTCGTCCGTGCCGTCGCCTTTGTAGGAAGCGTCGCCCGTGAAGGTAACCTTTCCGTCGGCGAGCGTCCCCTGCGGGTACCACGCCTTCATATAAGTCTTGATCGTACCGTTCGCATTATAGAACTGCCGGTCGGTCAGCGTCACGGCCTGAGCCGTCGCAGAGGCTGCGATTTCGGAGGCCGCGGTTTTCCACGCAGGCGCACCCGCATAATTCGCGGCGGCGGCACTTTCCCATCCGGCTACGGCAGGGGTGAACGTATCGCCGCTGTCGATGGGAGCCTTGCTTCGAACGCTCGCCGCGGGAAGCCCCGCGCTCAGACGTATTTCAGCATCGCCGCCGGGGATTTGCTCGCCGCTCTCGCTCTTGCTGCACGCGCACACGCAGGCGGCGGCCAGCAGCAGACATATCGGTTTACGGATCGTTTTCATCATTGTCGCTTTTTTATTCGTCTACAGAAATTTCCGGAGGGTCGTTTCCTGTTTCCCGTACTCTGATCCCTCTTTCTATATTTAAATCCGTGGAGTCGGGTCGTATGGCCCGACTCCACGGACGTTTTAGATCACAGTGCCCTCACCGGTGGCTTCGGTCCACGGAGTGATGTTGGCTTCGAGCAAGATACTCGCCTGTTTGAAGGTCAGCGTAACGGTATAGGCCGAACCTTCGGTGAGTTTGCCGTCGGAAGTCGTCAGGGTCACGTCGTCGTAAGTCGCCGCAACGGTAGAACCGTCATCCGTAGTGGTTTCGATATAGAGTTTGACCGTAATGTTGTCGTCCATGGGTTTTACCATCAGCGGATCGCCGGCCACAGCAGCCGTCTCGCCGATCTCCGCTACCGTGACGTTCGGAACTTCGAGCTCCGCCATGTCGGTATAGTTCACCGTATTCGTAGACAGCGTCAGCGACGTAGGGATAGCGGTGTTTTTCACCTTGATCGTCTTGATCTTGGTACCTGCGGCCAAACCTTCGCCCTTCACGACCTTGAAGACCAACTGGGCGCTTTTGTGGTTGAACACCAGAGGCTGGTTGACTTTGCCCATTTCCGTTTTGTTGCCCGATACCTCCATAGCATAGAGCACATCCTCCGTACCGTCCGTATTGGTGAAGGTTACCTCCCCGTTGACTGAAGCGACGGCAGGATACCACCCCTTGATGTAGGTCTTGATATTCTCGTCGGCGTTATAATACTGTTGGGGAGAGAGCGTAATGGCGGCAGCCGTTTCGCTCACGGAAACCGAGGCCGTGGACTGCCATTTAGAAGTCGCAGCCGTATAATCGGCAGCACCGGTGCTGCTTTCCCAGCCTTCGATCTGTACGGTGGCGGGAGCCTCGGCGGTAACAGGAGCCTTGCTTCCGGCTTCGGCCGCATCCCCGATGCCCGAACTCAGATGGATGGCTACGGGCTGACCGTCCCCGGGAACGGGACCGTTACCCTCTTCGGTTACATTCTTCGAACAACTTGCCAGCAGGACTCCGGCAGCCAATAACGACAGTAATACTTGCGTTTTCATATATCTGTTTTTTTACGGTTTAATATGTCTCGACAATCTTTTGACATGAATTTTGTTTTATTCGGAACATCTTACGCTTATTCGATTTCGGCCGATCCGGTGGCAGTCTTCCAATCCGTAACGGTAGCCTTCAGCGTAATCTCGCTCTGACTGAAAGTCAGCGTAACGTCGTAAGCCGTGCCAGCTTCGATATTCTCGCCGGTTATGGTGACCGTCTTACCGGTGTAGGTGGCGTTATTGGTCTCCACGTCGATGCTGAACGTATTGCCCGTGATCGGCTTAATCATCACAGGGTTACCTACGGGGGACGCCGTTTCGGCGATCGTTATGGCATCTGCGGTAATGCCCGGGATGGTCAGGTCGGCGGTTTCGCCATAGGTCACCGCGTCGGTCATCTCTTTGGTCAGATCGAAACCGGTGGGAAGCTGGGCATTCTTGATCTTGATCGAGCGCAACGTGGTATTCTCAGCCAACCCGGCGCCCGCCTGCACCTTGAAGTTGATCTGGGCAGTCTGGTGCGCGAAGGCGAGGACCTTCCCATCCTTATCGAGTTTCGTACCCGAAACGACGGGAGCAAGCAGCGCATCCACGCGCCCGTCCGTATTCTCGAAAACTACCGAAGTGCCCGAAAGCGTCCCGGCGGGATACCACGCCTTCATGTAAGTGGCAGTCCCCTCGTCGGCATTGTAGTATTGCTGGGCTGTCCAAGTCACGGCCTGTCCTTCTGCGGCATCGGCGGTCGTCTGGATCGTGGTATTCCACGAGGGGGCGGCGGCATACGTTTCCGCCGCGGTGTTCTCCCAGCCGGCGATACCGGCCGTGAACGATGTCCCGGAAGCTACCGGGGCTTTGCTCACCATTGCAACGCCCGATCCTAAGCGGATCGCTGCACGTCCTCCGTCAGAGAGGTCGTTTGCCTCATTTTTGGAGCAGCCCGAAAGCAGGACTCCGGCCGTCAGGAACGACAATAAAATTCCGTTTCTCATAGTTGTAAATGTTTTTTTGTTGATGTTGATGTTGATGTTGATGTTTTACGTTGTAAGCTACTTTCAAATTGCCGGAACGCTGATTCGAGGTCATATCACCCGAACCGATGTCCGTGCACTCCTACTCGGCGACCGACGCCTGCGTAGTAATCTCGTACCCGGTGAATGTTAACATCTCAGTGTGGTGGGCTTGGCACCATTCTAACGATAAAACTGCTTCGGGGGACTCGACGCACTCGCGGAAGCAGTAACCGAGGTTTTAGAGAGTCAGCTCGCCGCTTCCGGTTCCGCTTTCATCCCAGGGTTGCACCGTGGCACTCAGGCCTACCCCCTGCACCTGCAGGGTGATTTCCAGCGGGATCTCGACCGGGAAAGTGCCTCCATGCGAAACAAGAATCTGTTTCAGGATCGGCGTGATGTCGACAGTGTCCATCATCTGCAGGCCATCGTCCAAAGCGAGGGTGACATGCACGGTATTGGTGCCCGCCGGACTCTGGGCCGTAGTCAGCAGTCCGAAGACGTTCATCCGTGTCGTATAGGCATCCGCTGCGGCTTTGGTCGCGGGCGAAGCCGTAAACTCGACCGCGCATGAAGACGAGGCGTTGTGACACCCCTTGCCTGGAAAATAACCGGGTGCGACTCCAGCCAGCACGCCGTGCAACGCCCGGACCGACTGCCCGCCGTCGGTTTCCACCGTAAAACGGATCGCAACCTGTTTGGTCAACTCCGTCGGAGTGACGCTCAATCGCGTCGTGTCCATCTGGCGCACTTTCACCGTCTCCGACTCGTTGCAGCTGCCCACGGCGAAAACATCACGCGGCTCCAGAATGCAGGGAACTCCATCGGCGGGATGGTGATCCGCGCTGTACTGGGTAGGTTGAGCGAAGACCTCGGCGCTTTCGTACTTTTCACAACCCTGCCAGTCCACCTGACTGGCGTCTGTATTGTGCACAACCAGATGGTAAGTACCCGTAGGCAGCGTGCCTTTGAAACAATCGGTAATTCCGCTCACCTCCCGAACCAACATTCCCGCCTCGTTATAGAACAGGTAGCGCGCGCTGCGGGAGGTCATGCCTGTTTTGGTCCAGTCCAAAGCAATCTCCACGTACCCTTCGTCAGGACGCATCTCCAAATCGCGTTTCACGCAGCCAGCAAGGGACAGTATGGCCGTGCCCAACGCCACGATTTTCGCCGGGCGCATATATCTCATTAGTTCTCTTTTCATTTCCATATCGTGTATACTCTTTATTTGCCCGATTTGCCGAAACGGTACACCAATTGAAGACGTACCTGCGGGGCGAACTTGCCCCGATTTTCGCTATTATCCCAGTAATAGTGGCCATTAAGAATGGTGTAGTTATCGCCTTTGGCACTGCGAAAACCCAGACGCAGCGCCGCTTCCAGATAGAGATGGCGTCCCAGAACCTGACACCAGCCACCTGTGACGCCGCCCATGAAATAGGTGCCCGTATAGCCTGTATCGTGTTCTTTTTTCTGGAGATCGAAGTCCCCATAGGTGCCGAACACTCCGAAGTAGAGGCCCCGGTAGAGGCCATCGTTCTTAAGCCACCAGCGTGGCTCCAGATCGACTCCTGTTACGGCATATAGTCCGTAGTCGCCGCCCAAAGCGTCCCAGTTGCTGTATGCTCCGCCCAACTGCACCGACCAGCGTTTGGCAAAATAGACCTCGGCGGAGAGATTGGGTGTGAAAGAACCCGACTCAAAGCCCGGCATCAAGCTGCCCCACAACACAAAGTCGGTTTTCAGGGCTGCAACTGCTTTCAGTTTACGGTGTTCAACGGCGGCAAGGCGTCGTGCTGCCTCGCGAGCTTTCTCCTCCTCGATACGGCGTTGCTCCTCCCGGCGCCGCTCTTCAGCCTGACGTTCCTCCTCCTGACGGCGAAGTTCTGCAAGGCGGGCTTCTTCTTCCTTGCGCCGTTTTTCTTCCTGCTGGCGCTTGAGTTCCTCAGCACGCTCCTTGGCCGCCGGGCTCGCCTCGAACGTGAAGCTCATACCCGTGCCCAAAGACTCCACGTTTTCCGTATTCTGTAATAATTCAGGGAATACCAGTTGACTCAAACTATTCCATGTCCGGCTGTCGTCCAGTGCCCGGATGGCTTTTTCCCGCTCAATACCCGGAGGCGTCGTGCGCAGGATCTCCAAGACCTGGTTCTTATTCGGAAATTCCCCTTTGCGGATCACGTTTTCGAACAACTGCCAATTCTCCCGTGCGGAAGGGGCCATGTCGTAAAGTAATTCCGGGAAGAAAACCTCTTTGACGTATTGGTAACAATAACCTTCTTTCAGTTCACGCAACTTGCGCTCACGCACGACCGGATCGCTCTCCGAGTCGATAATTCCGAGCACGGCCTCTTTGTCCGGCATGTCCGACGCGGCGATCATATCGCGCAGCATGCGCCAGTTCTCTGCGCTCAGCGTGGTCATGGTGTCTTTGCCTATGCCCTGCACGGGGTGGTCGCTACGGAACAGCTCCGGGATAAAGTGTTCAGCAATATATTTATATGTATCGCCCCCGTTGAGCGCCCGCAACTGTGCATCGCGCTCTCGAAGCGGGGTTTCGACGATCACGCGCAATGCTTCCCTCTTGTCAGGCATGTCCGAAGCCGCGATCAATTCGACCAAACGGGCCCAGTTCTCGCTGCTCAGCATGCTCATTTCGCCCAGCAGCTCATCCACGGCCTGCCGTTCCAACTCCTCATAAACTTTACGGTCTCCAATCAACTCTTCCAGACGGCGCAACACCGTTTGCGCATCGGTTTTCTGATCGATTTCGGCCTCGGCGATAATATCCAACGCCTTTTGTTTCGTGGCGCTATCCAAACGTGAGTTCTCTACGATAGAGCGCATCCGCTGCCAATTGGTGATACTCAGGCTGCTGAGTTTCTGGCTGCTGTCAGCGCCTCCGGCTCCCGTGCGAAGCGTGGGAAAGAAATGCTGATACATGAATTTCCACGCCCGGCTGCCGTTATAATTCTGCATATTCCATTTCAGCGCATCACGGTCCTTTCCGTACAGTTCCCGGAATTCAAGCATTTTGGCTCTGTCTGGAATGTCTTTTGAAGCTTTGATCATTGCGAACAGACCGTCCCAATTCTCCCCGCCGTTAACCACTTCGATCTTATCTTCGGTGATTCCCGTTTCGCGGATCAGGAAATCAGCCAACGACCGGGCGCGGGCCCCAGCTAACTCTTCATTACGCTCACGCAAACCGTCCGGGGAGGACATACCCACTACGCGAACCTTATTGACAACGTAATCGGGATTCGACAGGATCTCACGCAATGCCTTCACGAAGCGGTCCAGATGATCGCGGTTGCCCATGAACGACGGATCGATCGTGCTTTTGCCGATCTGAAAATAGATCGGAGCCGACATCTGTCCGGAGGCCGATACCTGTCCCGCCAAAGAGGACACCGTCCGGCCGTATCCTGATAGAGATCCGCCCACGGTGAACACCATCAACAGCAATAAGTACAATGTTCTCTTCATATCCATTTAATTCTGTTATATTTAGATCCTGTTTTATTTTTTTGCTCGGCTTATCTTCCATACCCGTAAGGCGAATGGATCAATCTTTGCCTTCCCACTCAAAGAGTACGTTCCCCACTGCGCCTATAAAAACAAATATCCGCGATACGGTCTTCATCATCCGGTTATCGTTGCTCCGGCGAACAACCCCCGTCCCTGAATCGACCGTTAACGCGGAAAATACGAACGGTCGCGGCCCGCGGGGCTTCCTCCGAATGTTCTTTCTTTATTATCTTTCGTCCTCTTATTTGACTTCCACCAAGTTCCTCTTTTCCTCTATACTCTTCGTTTTTTAATGTTATCGGTTCCCAGCTCCGTTCGGTACCGTAATCCATTTATCACTATTCTCATCATCTCTTCCTCGATACACCTTCCAACCTTACTCTTATTCCAAGAGAGTGCGAGGAATGTAATTTACGTCAGTTGTTATCGATTATCAGCAGATTAAGAATAAAAAAGGTGTTTAACCGCGTTAAACACCTTTCGGAATGATAGCAACAAATAGCATGAGTAAACTAAATATCATACATATACGAACAAAAACGATTACTTTGTACGATGAAACAGCAAGCAAGTGTACAGGGCGTACGCTGCCCTGTGAAGTGTCCCGTCTGCCATCACGACGGGCATGTGTTTCCCGCGCGTTTCCGGCGCATTGCACTGCCTGCCTCCGGGATGATCGACCAGATTACAAATAAATTCAACCATGTGCTCTTTCTGCTCGAAGGTGCCGTACATATCTGTCAGGGACGCGACAATATCTATCTACAATCCGGACAGTGCATGTTTCTTTCCCGCACTGGCACACCTGAGATTCGGGCCACCAAACCTTCCGATGTCGTATGGCTCGACTTCTCCAATCGAATTACTCTGGGAGGTCATGATTGTCTGACTCAAGTAGCCAGGTTTACAGCCAACTGCGAGTTGCCGATACTCGATATGAATCCGGCAGTCACTACGCTGCTTGATGGGCTTCGGCCCATGGACAGCCCTTGTTGGCATATACTCAAGGAGTACGAACTGATCATCACTATGATAAGTGTCTACTCTCGCGAAGAATTGGCTTGCTTTTTCGCCTCGATCCTGCATGCGAGTGATGACTTTCGTAGCTTTGTAATCAATAATTATGAAGAGGACGACTCACTGGAAGATATCGCCCGGAAAGCCAATCTGAGCATGAATTATTTTACACAACGTTTCAAGCAGAACTTCGGAATGACACCACATCAATGGCTGAAGAAACAAAAAGCGCGAAAATTGCTTCAAATGGTCGCTTCCGGTTGTACTGAAACGAAAATCATTGTTGAAAAACTTGGATTCAAAAATCTGACGGGATTGTATCTTTTCTGCCGCCGGAATTTAGGATGTACATTCACGGAACTGACACGGAAAACACCGAGTGATATTGCAAAAATCATCGGTAATTAACGCAAGAGAGGTATTTGCAATATCAAAAAATGATTTTTGAAATAAAATCAGAGATTATTCGATCTACTCGATTATTGCAACTTATAAATACCTCCGGTAACTTTGCAATCGAATCTGTACATCTCTTCTGAAACGGAGTATGCCGGGAAGCAAAGCATTCTCGCACTCTCTTGGAATAAAAGTAGAACAACAGATTTACTATTCTCTCACTACGTCGCAAATATACGCAAAATTTGTTTTTGCAATATCTTCGTCTGCAAACAAGAATTCTCCCCACCTTAATTTGGTAATTTTCCGCCCGCATACGCAATTTCGCGTCCTCTGTGGGTTATCATATCACACGGCACACGCTCCCGCCTAAAAATGTCGCAGGTTCCCGGTCCTGCCCCTTCCTCCTCCGTACACCGGAGCTCTGAAGCTATAAAACGCTTCCCTGTTCTCAATCATACATCTTTTCGAACAGGGAAGTCCCGCTATTCTCTTACGGACTGACCTTAGAAATACGTTTGACAGAGAAAAAAAGACATACGAAGCAAGGTCTTCCGCCAGAGATGCGCCCTGAACCGAACTACCGGAACTACAAAAGAAGATCGAACGGGGTTATCTTTGATCTATTTTTCTCAAAACAAACCGAGATTTATGCCAAAAACATCCATTAAACCCATGCTTAACATCCGTAAGGATACCAACAGCGGGTATTACACCCTCGTCATCCAAATCCTGCGACTGCGCAAACGCAGTCTGATATTCACGCCCTACAAACTGCGACCCGAAGAATTCGACGTTCGCCGGGGCGTAGCTGTCAACCGACGTCGTACACGCGAACATCTGAACTTCATCGACTCAGTTAACTGTTACCTCTCGCGCCAGAGCCTCATCCTGCACCGTATCGTCGCTGAACTCGAACTTCAGGGAAAGCCTTTCGGAGCGGCCGAAATTGCCGCGGCATTCCGCCAACAGGAAAACAACCGCTACGTGAACACCTATTTCAAGTACCGCATCGGGATGCTGCGCAGCGAGGGAAAGTACGGAACGGCCGCCTCCCTCGAAATGACGCTGACCGCCTTTACGCGCTTCGCCGCAGGACAGCTCTACCAGTTCGACGATATCGACCGGGGAACGGTAGAGGCGTTTCGGCACCATCTGGTCCGCGAGGGGCTCAAACCCAATACTGTAAACTTCTACATCTGTAAGTTGCGAGCCGTCTACAACCGAAGCCTGCTCGAGGGATACGCCTCCCATGGAGCCGATCCTTTTGAGACCGTATGTATCAGAATCGAGAAAACACGTAAGCTCGCCGTGAACGACGATATTCTGCGCCAGGTGGCCAAGGCCGAACTTTCAGGAGATGCTGCCATCGCACGGGACCTTTTCCTGCTGAGTTTTTATTGCCGGGGTATGTCATTCGTCGACATGGCCTACCTGCGCAAAAGCGACATTCGCGAAGGAACGATCCACTATCGTCGACGCAAGACGGGACAGCTCTTCACCGTGCGAATACTGCCCGATACGCAAGCCATCTTCGATCGCTACGACGATCCGTCGACCCCCTTCGCGCTGCCCATCCTTATGCATAGGTCCGGAGGAGTGCGCACGCCCGCAGGCCCCTGCCCGGGGACGAGCCCGGACCAACGGAGACAATACGAACGGGAGCTCTACGATCTTTACCAGCGAAACCGCGTCTACTATTTGGGGGTACTGCGGACTTTTTCACAACGCATGGGTCTCGAGAACAACCTATCGTTCAACATGGCGCGGCACACATGGGCCAGCCGCGCTCGGCGCAAAGGAATCGCCATGTCGATCATCAGCGAGGGACTCGGGCATACCACCGAGAAGACAACCCGCATCTACCTCGAAGAGATGGAATCCGGACAGATTGACAAGGCGAATGAGATCATCACCGATTTTTAAGACACGAGTACAACCAGATGAGTTAAAGTAAAACCTCACGCGGGATATGGCTATCTATGCCATATCCCGCGTGAGGTTCGATGATGATAGTAAAGTAACTTAAAGTGTTGAGTTTCCGATCTGGATGTCGAAGGGATGAAGCTGGAATTCATGCGTGATGTTCGTGTCGTCCTGCTGGCTCTCCATGGCATCTTCATCGAAGATGCAACCCTTCAAGACCACCGAAGTTGTGGTCCAATCATCTGACGCCAATGGATTTGCAAATGACACGATCAGATCGAATTCTCCGATATCGCACAACGAACCGTAAATTGAGCGTAGCGTCTGCTGCGTAGCGTAATCCATCGTTATCGACGCTTCGTAGACGATATTTCCGAATCCGCGGCTTACGGGTTTTCCGCCCAGACCGTAATTGCTTTCGATCTTGCGCTTGCGGCTCCACTTGATGCCCGACACCCCTTCGAGTGTGGTTGATCCCTCCTCGATGCCCAGAGCGGTCGAGGAGAGGGTGATCATCGACCACGAATAGGCCACGTTATTGATTACAGGCATAGTGCGATTATTTTGCGGTTAATGACAGTCCCTCTTCGACGTAAATTTGTGTGGCTACGCCGACCGGGACGATAACGTATCCGATACGGAGCGTATCGTCTACCAATACATTCTGCTTCTCGTCGATCGTTACGGCATATCCTACGATCTCCTGTGCGGCCTGCATCTTTGCGAGGATGTCGCCGATCAGGATTTTGAAAGCCGTGATCTTGGAAGCGGCCAGATAACCCGTCGAGGGATTGACCATCAACGGCGAGTTCACGTACGGCAGCAGCGCTTCACGCACCTGACGCCGGCTCTTGTTGATCGTGCGGTTACGGGCGATGGTACGATAGTCTCCGTGCGAACAGGTCTGGTCGCGCGAGATGTAGATGCCGTTCTCGCGTCCGGCATACTTGATCGGGAAGATATATCCCTTGTCATCGAGCTCGTCGAGCAGAGTCAGCGAGAGGGATTCGTAAGCGTTTAGGCTCACGAACTCATCGTCGGCGTCGAGGTTCGTGTCCCCGAACCCGAGCTCGATCTCCTGGAAGTCATCTGCGAAGAGATTAAACTGCTTGACCCACGCTACGGACTCCTGTACGTTAGCCTTGGCTATGGCTCCCATCACGGCTCCGAGGAACCCGACAGGAGAGTTGTTCGGATTGCGGTGCTGTATTCGATGAACCATCTTGCAGGCCGACTGCCCGAAGATGACGCTCACACGGCTCGACTCACAGATAGCCGATGGTATTTTCAAAAGGTCTATCTGTTTGCCCGCAGTAGTCGAGGCACCTGTCGTTGAAGGGTTCGCCGCGAGTATGATCGACAAGGGCTGGTTCTGCGAGGCCATAGCCTCGGCCTTGTCGTTGAGACTTTTTACGAGATTCAGGTTGTACTGCTCCGCTTCGCCGCTCTGCTTCCAGATCGGCTGCTCGGTCCATATGCCAAGCTGGTTGATCATGCCGCCTGCAGCGCGCTGCATGATGTCTATGGCCTCCCAGTCCTTAGAGCAGTCCGCGAACATGACATAAAGCTTTCCGTTACTGTCCACACCGCCCGACATGCGGAAAAATTCGCGGATGTGGTATGCGGGGATGCCGTACATGAAGTTCTCCGTCATTTCCTGATCGGGGTCCATGATGTCGCTCCATTCGATAATGCCGAAATCGTTTATCGAGGACTTGCGGCTGGTGATACACACCACATCGTTCAGCTTGAGCTTATTCTCGTTGATCTTGCCGTAGCCGGCCGTGAAGAGTTCCGGCTGGAGCGATACATCGAAGAGCAAACCCGTGACACGCTCCTGATCGGAGGGCGACTGATACGGAATGTTGCCGTCGACGTCTTTGATGAATACGTTTCCTAATGCCATCGGGGTTTATGCTTTGTAGTGAGGGTTCTCGAAAAGTGCGGAATCCGCGCGGATGAATGCCGGAGTATCTTCGGTGTAGGTACTTCCCTGACGGTCGATATAGAGTTTGGGATACTGGTCGAAAACTCCTAACAAGTGGTCTGCATAATCGGGCGTTGACACCGAGGATTGCGGATTATCGACGTCCTGATCCGAATTGGGAATGACTTCGTTTTCGGGGCTTCCAGCCGCATTGTCATCGCCTGAAGGGGACTCGGCCGCCGGGGCCGGCATCGCCTTCGCAGCCATCGGAGCCGCAGGAGCGGTATCTGCGGTTATTTTCTTTGCCATAGGTCGTGTGCGATTGAAAAAGGGGGATCGGAGTCCGGCCCCGGTCCCCGGCGGATTAGTTCGCAGTGAGTTTATGATTTCTTGTACGCCGTGTGGATGACGATCTCTGCGGGACGCACGATGTTCACGTCCATCTTCATCCTCATCAGAAAGAAGAAGAGCTCCGAGTTGGACTGCAGGCGGTCTACCTTCAGCACCTCGGTATCATTGGCGTAGTCCACGCCGAGCCACAAGTTCGACTCCATTCCCGTGGAAAACTCGCCCAGCAGGATCGTGTGCTCCGGAATACCTACAATAGGTATGATCTTCTTGCCCTTGAACCGGTAGCGGTTGACTTCGGTATTCTCGGAATACTTGACCTGTTTGTCCGAGATATACTGGTCATAAGCGTCCCATGCGTCCCATCCGATGATGAAAGAGAGCGAAGACTTCTTGCGGATTTGCTTGGGGCACTTCTTCCACATGGCGTAGAGAGCCGCTTCTACGGCTGCGCCGTCCGCGAGCTCCGTATTTCCCGAGACGATGCACTGGCCTCCGGCAACAGTCTCGGCGTCCGTGGCGTTCACGTTGTCTATGATGCGTTTGATCACGCCGTCGAAATACTTCTCCTTGCCGCGTCCGATTTCGATACAGCCTGCGGGGTTCGTGATCCCCGCCGCAGCCTTGCCGCCCTTGGCCGAAGTCCAGATGGCGTTGCCGATGTACTCGTTTTTCTTATCCATCAGCAGCCGGAGCATCGTAGCCTGAATCTTGGGGTCCAGTTCCCGGAAGACAAGGTTGCCGTCCGGCTGTGCGAACTTCCAGTATTTTTCGTAGTCACGCGGGTTGAACTCCAGATAGACCATGAACTCCTGCGGTTCGAGGTAGCGTTCCGTGAACTGGTATTCGTTCTCCCCGTTAGCGCCCTTGGCTCCATGGGTGCTCAAAGGCGTAGGGACATTGTCTTGAATGACATCGCCCAGTTTGATCGCCGGCAACGTGTATTTGTGCTGGATTCCCGATTTGATATGGACAAGTCCCTCTCGGAAGGTGTCGTTGCCCTGAGCGGTGTAGGTCAGAAGGTCTTCGAGGACCTCTCCGTTATAACCGTTTTGTAAGAATGTTACCGTGTCAGCCATTATCGTTGTGACAATTAGTGTTCTAATGTTCAGCTTGGTAATCTGTCACAACCGTAATAGCCAGTTACGTTTGGTGGCGGTCTGGACCGCGTCTTGCTGATTGGATATGGACTATTTGAGCGTGCGGAACTCGAAGTTTTCGCCCACGACTTTCGAGACCTTTTCAGCCATCTTCTCCTCTGCCGTTTTGGCCGCCGTAGCGGCAGCCTGCACACCGGCCTGATCCGAGGCGATCTCTTTGGATATCTGCTCGACGGCGGGGATATTCTCTAATGTGCTCTCCACCAAGTCGGGATTCTCTTCTGCAAGCTTGCGCCACTTGGGAAGGTCCTCCTGCGGGATCTTGTTCTTGGCTTTTTCGAGCATCGCCTCGATACGGGCGATTTTTTCCTGCGCCTCCTTGTCCTGATAAACCTTGAGGGAAGCGGTCAATTCGGCCACGTTGGTCTGTAAGTTCTGAATTGTAGCATCCTTGCCTGCCATGACGGTCTTCGTGTCGCTCAACTCTTTCTGTGTCTCGCGGAAACGGGCCTCCATGGAGATCAGCTCCGAGATGCGGGCCATCACGTCCTTGGGCTGGCAGTCGTCCTTCAGGCCGAGAGTCGCCGCTACGGCGGAATATTCGGGCGAAGTTTTGCTTTCGTTGCTCATCGTACTGTGTTTTTGTATGGTTCGATTAAGAGTAGGCTCCGAAATGCCGGATGGTTTGAAACCCTCTGCCTCGGCACTGATACGGCCCATCATCGAACGGATGGCGACTGCGTCTTCCAATGCGGAGAGTTCCGTGCGAACTTTCTCGCGCAACTGGGGTGAGGTCTCCAGAATATTCTCCTGCGGAATGATACCTGCGGCAACGGCACCTTCGGCATCGAAGTAGGTGCCGTCTTTCCCGGCCTTTCCGTCCATGATCGACGTGACATGCTGCTCCGTGAGACCGAACCGTTTGCGATAAATGGTGCGGATCTGGAGTGTGAAGGCTGTAACCATGTCGTTGGCCCGTTCGTCTTCGGCCGATGGCAGAAAGGGATTATGAATCATAAGGATTGCATAGTCGCGCATCAGCGACCGCTCACCGGCTGCCCAAAGCACTGATCCCATCGATGCGGCCATACCTTCATTGATACACTCGGTAGGTATTCGGGAATTGCGGATCGTGGAATATATGCTCATGCCGTGCAGCACCGATCCGCCCTCGGAATTGATAAGCACACGGATCAGCGACGGGGAACAACTCTCCGCATAGTCGAACTCCTCGTTGAAGTGCGCGGCCGCAGCCTCGGTGATCTTACCGTAGAAGCGAAGCGTAGCGACCTCGCCGCGGCGCATCTCGCCTGTGATATGTTTGAATTGCCTCTCCATCCTTGTCGTTTGGGAAGGATAGAGCTTCGAGGAAGAAAGGGTTTAAGAGGAGATATTTTCCTATATTTTCGGATTGCATTCCGAAAATATGGCATTTTTCATGGATTGAAATCCGGACTTTGCAAAAATAGGCGGCGACTGTTAATTGCACTTAACAGAAAATATGTATATTTGCAAGGTGAACTTAACAGAACAAGCATGGAATCATTACGTGAAAGGTATTTACAGCGTTTATCATTCGTCCAGACCGATTTCATTCGTTCTTTAGCCTCGGAGATCGACTGGAGTTCAAGGCTTATAGGTATCAAAGGGGCACGGGGCGTGGGCAAGACCACCTTGATACTTCAGTATGTCAAGACCCATTACGGAGATTCCGAAGAGGCGTTGTACGTCAATTTGGACAATATATGGTTTTCCAGTCACAGACTTTACGACCTGGCAGACCAATTCGTCAAACGGGGAGGACGTCATCTTTTTCTCGATGAAGTGCATAAGTACCCTTCGTGGTCGCAGGAGATAAAGAACCTCTATGACGATTTCCCGCAGTTGCAAATCGTCTTCACGGGTTCCTCGCTGTTGGAGATACTGAATGCCCGTGCCGACCTCTCGCGCCGTGCCATCGTCTATGAAATGCAGGGTCTTTCTTTCCGGGAATATATGGGCATGTACCATAAGACGGAATTGGAGAAGGTAACACTGGAGGCAGTCCTGAACGACCATACGGCGATCTCACGCGAAGTGCTTGCCCGTACCAAGCCGCTGAAATATTTTGCAGACTACCTGCGTAACGGTTATTACCCGTTCTATTTGGAAACCCCAAAGCAGTATTATTCCCGGCTCGAAGAGGTGGTCAATATGATTCTGGAGATCGAGTTGCCACTGCTCCGCAGAATGGATATCGCCTATGTGCAAAAGATAAAGCAGCTGTTACAGATCGTGGCGTCGTCCGCGCCTTTCATTCCCAATGTCAATAAGCTCAGCGAGCGGATAGGCATATCGCGCCAGACGCTGATCGCATACCTGTACTATCTGGCTGAGGCGCGACTGCTGAGTACCATTTACAGGGAGAACGACGGTATTTCCCTGCTCCAGAAACCGGATAAGATCTATCTGGACAATCCCAATATGGCCTATGTTTTGGCGCCGGACAATACCGATATGGGCAACATGCGCGAAACGTTCGTCATCAACCAGCTCAAATACAAGCATACGGTAAACTATATCGACCGGGGCGATGTATTGGTGGACAGAAAATATACGCTTGAAATTGGCGGAAAAAGAAAAACCAATCAGCAGATTCAGGGAGTCGAAAATTCATATGTCGTTGCCGACGATATCGAATTCGGCTTCGGAAATAAGATTCCGCTCTGGATGCTCGGATTGCTTTATTAGCCGTTTCGAGCCATGCTACGCCTCCAATACGCCTCCGATCTGCATCTGGAACTGGCCGAGAACACGCGCTACCTGAAGGATCATCCCTTGCAGGTTACGGGCGATGTACTCGTCGTGGCTGGAGACAGCCATTACCTCGGCAGCAAGGAGTGCACGAAGCACCCCTTCTGGGATTGGGCGTCGGATCATTACGAACAGGTGGCCGTCATCCCCGGCAACCATGAGTTCTACGGCGGTTTCGACCTTGACGGGATGCACGAGGGCTGGCGGCTCAGGATACGTTCCAACGTCGCATACCATTACAACGACACGCTGACGTTCGGGGATACGGAACTGATTCTCTCGCCCATGTGGTCGACGATCAACATCGAAATGGCTCTCCATACGCAGGCTGCCGTCAACGACTTCCGCCGAATCCGCTGCGGCGACAGGCTGCTGGACTGGGTGCGCTTCAACGAGGAACACTTCCGTTGTTTCCACTTCCTGCACGACGCCATACGCCGCAGCGCGGCAGCACATATCGTCGTGGTAACGCACCACCTACCCAGCTTCGAGCTACTGGCCCCGGAGTTTCTGGGCAGTCCACTCAACGGCGCCTTCGTCACGGATCTGCACGGCTTCATCGAAGCCAGCCCCGTCGAATACTGGATCTACGGACATTCGCACCGCAATATCGACCGGATGATCGGCCGTACGCAGTGCCTTTCGAACCAGCTGGGCTATGTCTCGCACGGCGAACATCGCAGCTTCGATCCGGCCAAAGCGATCATACTCTGAGCGAACATGACGGAACACGAGCGGCAACTTTATAGATTGCCGCTCGTGTTTTATCCTCCGGTCTCTTCAGGGAGTTCCGGATCGGGCCCCTCCACGGAGGGCTGTATCCGTATCGCTTCGCGGTCCGTAGGGCTACGGTGGCTGCCGTGTCCCTCCGAGTCATGTTGCGGAGCATCGGTGTGATCGGTAAAAGGCGGCATGACGAGATAGCGTTCCACCCAGTTGCGGTACTTCCATGCGGATGTCTCACGGAACCATACCTCGTAGTCTACCCAATAGGCTTGCAGCATACTCGTCGAGGTAGGCATGTCGAAGTACAGCAACTGACACCGCTCGTTGAGCGCCGGCTCATGGTTCTTTGCATCTTGAATGGCCTGATTAACCCGCTGGAATACCTCGAACGGCCATGTCTCGACTTCCGGATCGGAATTGTTCAAAGTATCGAGGATAAAGCGTACGCGCATCGTAGCACGCCCTTCGCCAATGCGCTGCTGTTGCACCAGATAGCGGACGTTGGTATAGTGGATGAATATGGCGGGGAAGGCTACTTCATACTCGGTATTGTTTCCGAGGATGATGCGCGCGAACTGACCGTTGTCTATGGCGACGGTTTTGAAAAATGGCGGACTTTGCGGATCATCCTCTCGCTCGCGGATCGTAAGCAACGCACGTCGTACGGCGAAATACATCTCCGCAAGTGCGTTCTGCCTCACCTCTTCGGGCAACGTTACGTTGGGCGCTTCTGCCGCTTTTGTTTCTACGTGCCGTATCTCCTTCTTTTCTTTGATCATGGCGTAGGTGCGTTGGGTATTCCGGGGAGGCCGTTGAAAATGTATGCGTAGTAGCGCGCAATCTCGGCCGTGAGCCTGGAGTTATGTCCCATGAACTGCCGCTGCACGGACCGACTCTTGTGGTATTGGTTGCTCCAATAGGTCCCGTCCGGGGCATTATGCACGGCGGCATAGGTCGTGGAACCCGTGCGGCGCACCCCGCGGTGCCCCTTCATGGCCACGCTCTTGGGGGCTGCTTCGACAGTGTAGGTTATCCAGCGGCGGAAGGCGGCTTTGCGCCCCGGAGCAGGTCTCGTACTCTTGTTATCGCTGTGCAACGTTCCGTCGATACTCGACTTCAGCAGCCCCGTATGTTGCAGCACGGGATGCGATCGACGCCGTCCCCAACGTGAGGTACGTTCTTTCCATCGTTGCCCCGTGCCGTAAAATCCGCCCTGACGAAATGACTGCTGGAAGCGGTCTTCGGCGAAACGTCCGGCCTGATAAGTGAAGTCGAACACTTGACGCTCGAAATGGCTCACCGTAGCTGCGGCGGGCCCCAACCGCAGCCATTGTTTGAAAAACTGGTCAGGAGTCAGCTCTTTCATGCGATATTGAATTTTTGTTTGATCCTTCGTACGATCTGTCGTACGGAAGGAGACAACGGACGACGGAAATAGGGATGCTCTGCCGCAAAGATGCGTCCGCCCCGGCAGAGGCTTTCACGAAAGGTCGGGTTGATCCGTATTTCAGCGGACGTTTCACGAATAGCTCCGTTTACAGTTCCGAACCCTGTGGCCGTAAGGTAGCAGCGACATCCGTGCTCGATGGGCGGGATCAGTTCCGCAGGAAACACCCGTTTGGGGTAGCTCACGCCCTCCAACGATGCGTGCCACGGCCGCACGCGCTCATCGCCTTGTGTCATGAATGTCAATATGCTCTCTTCCGATACGGTAATCCACCATGCTGCCATCGCAGCGGCAAATCGCGCGTCGAGATTTTCCTGCTCGGCGGTGTAGCCGTTGTAGCGTTTGAAAATACGATCATAATGCTCCATGTCTCTTTCCTCGATATTTGCCGGGATCTCGCACAGCATGGTGTACTCTTCAGCCGCCGCAAAATCGATCATGTTCTCAAGTCCCGCAACAAGTATGTCGCGCCTATGGCGTTCCAGATCGGTTGTGAAATCATTCTTGCCGCGCAGAATCTCGATAGCTCCCTCCATGTCGATTCTCAGGCCATCGAGTACGCATCCGATAAGCGTCCCCGCTCGCAGTTCGATAAGTTCTTCAAAAGCCGAAAGCCGTGCGGCACTGTCCGTCCACTGGGCGAGCAGGCGATTGAAAGCTTCATAGAACATCTCGTACGTGCCGTCGTCTTTATCCGGGAGCGAAGCTGCGGCCTCTACTTCGCTCCCCGGATAAAATTTACCACCTCGCGGGCGCCCCGGCCATGGCCGTAACGTTTGTAGTATTCCTCGTCGGACATGATATGGCGGTCGTTGGTGCTCACGCGCCCCTCGCCGGAGCCTCCCGCCGCGAGTCCCTCCGTGAGCTGCAGGACATTGAGCTGGCGGCCTACATGAATGCCGAACTCCTTCTCCACCTCATCCGGAGCGATCTCGTACTTGTCCGTCAGAAGACCGTAGAGTTTGATACGGTCTTCATTGTTCATTTCTATGCGGTTGCTGTACTTGAACTCCAGCCCCGGCTCGATATAGTCCATGCTTACCAGACAGGGCAGCACCTCCTCGTTCATCACGTTCTCGATAAAACGGCGGTAGACCTCGATGCGCTCGCGGAAAATGTCCTGATGCGCTTTGGTCGAGCCCACATAGGACTGCGTGGCCCCGGCCATGGATTCCGAACCGAGGATCATGTTCGAAACCTCCTTGTTCACGAACTCGATAAGCCCCGTGTAGATCTTTTCCGAGTTGGACATCGTAAAGGTCTTGATGTCGATTTCGTCGTCAAGCCCCGTGACGATGACCTTGTTCTGTGCGGCATTGACAATCTCGTTCGCCAGACGTTTGCGGTCGGCGTTGCTTTCCGATACGGTCTTGCCGTGGATAATCGGCTGACCATAAGTCGAACTGAAATTCACATAGTTGGCCACAGTGAACTTCTTGGCCAGAATCAGTGGTGTCGTGGCAGAAAAGAGCCCCAAATCGCCCGTATTGACGAGAATGTAGTTGCGGCGGTAGGCTTTGTCCGTCAGATCCCAACCGGGCGACCACATGCCTTGGCGTTTCACGACACGGCATTGGTCCGGCAATACATTGCGCCGCTCGACGATATTCACTTCCCGAAGGCGCCCCGTGCGGGGGTCCGTGCCGGGCATAATCTCCAGCAACGTATAGCCGTAGAGTTTAGCCTCGACGATACCGCGGATAATCTTGTCGAACTGTGTGCCCTGTACCTTCTGGGTTTGCGCCACGTCTTTGATGTACTTACCCTTCTCGTTTTGGCGCGCCAGCATGTAACGGTCACCGAGGATCTGGCTCACGAGCGTCTCCAATACGGCCCGAATGTGGGCATCCTGTTGTAGGCATGCTTCATAGAGATCGATCAACCGTGCGCGGTCGTCCAGAACGACACCTTCCGTGACGTTCGAGCGAACCGATTTGTAACGGTTCGAACGTTCGATTTCACGCACGTATTCCTGAATGACTTTCTTGCTCGTACTGAAAATCGACTCCAATAATTGGTGGTTGAAGCTTCCCTTCAGATTGTCCCCCTGCATTTTTTTTCGCTTTGCAAAAGGGTAGGAAAAATAGGGCAAAATTGATTACGAGCGGTATTCGAATGCTGACCGTAAAATTTCAAATATCCGAGGTTCTACGAGCCGAAAAACAAATCGTGAATACTGACATACAAAAGCTTCGATTTTGTAATATTGTTTTGTTGTAATGTATTCATATAAAGATTATTATACGAATAAAATATCTGCAAAAAAGCATCTTATTTCCAAACTTAAAACATATATTTGCACCGACATCTATGATAGCACTATGATAAAAGAAACCATGCAAACCGCGGAACTGACCCCTTGTACAGAAAGTAAGTTCCCGCTCGTCGAAGGAATCAGATTTTTTCACGACCGGAAAACCGGTCTCTACTATTTCAATGCGTCGGAACCACTTCTTTGTGCAGACAATGCAAGTCTCAGTATCGAGGGGTTCTTCTCCCGGCTCGACTGTCTGATTACGCCTTTGATAGAAACCCACGGTCTCGAGCGGGAGATACTATCCGTGAAGGATGGCTCGGGAGAGGTTTATCTTGAAGAGTGCCTCGTCATTCCGTTTATGACTTATATCGAACCATGGTTCGGCCCCTATATGATTTTACGCATGGAAGAGCTTTTGAGCCTCGGCGTCACGCTCAGTGACGAAATGACCCGATTACTCTATCAGGCCCGCTTCGGGCAGTAACTTACAGGATCGTTAAGAACTCTTGAATGAATTATGGTAGGAAAAAGTATTTTTCAGTATCCGAAAATCGTCTTGGTATTCAATAAGCAGGGCGTATTGGTCACCATGCACAAATCCCTGCATATCGCCTCCCAGTCGATGGGCATTCCGGCCCAGTCGATCTCCCTGTGCTGTCTGGGACACCACATCTCCTGCTACGGCTGCTATTTCCGGCATTACGATCCGAAGAAGGTGGAGATCGTGCCGCACGAGGATTTCGGGACGTTCCGCGTCGAAGAGTACGACCGCATGTGCGGCGAAGTGCGGCGCTATCACGACCCCAAGGAGATGTCGCGGCGGCGGTTGAGTGCCCAGCGACGAAAGAGGAAACCTAAAGACGAAATCTTATGAATCATATCGACTCGATTCCGTTCCGGCAACACATGATTCGTGTAAGCCGTACGTCGCAGGGCGATATCGGCAAGGTCTGCGTGAACGACCTGTGCACGGCGCTCAACCGCAGTCTTCTCGTGCATGACGGCACGGCTCTCCGCAAATGCCCCTCGCTGGAGATCCTCGATGCGGAACATCCCCGTAATCTTTACGCCTCACTGGATGAATCCGTTAGGTTTGTGCAGTGGATGGCCCGTGGCAGTAAATTGCTGCGTGAACGCAGTCTGGAGCTGTTACAAACGCTCCAAAAGGCTCGTAACATCTCTGCTTTGGAAAGTTCTGGAGTGGGACGGGCCGCAGATGCCGTTCCGCAGAATACGTTTGTACTCGAATATGCCGACCATGGCTTTACGGTGCGTCTTGACAATGAACGCTATATGGTCAACGCAACCGAAATGGCGCGCCCCTTCGGCAAACGGCCCGCCGTCTGGCTCAAACTCGTCGAAACAATCCGTCTGAGGCAGACGCTCGTGGGAAACGGAACCTTGCCCGACCAGCAAAGTCAGATCATCACTTCGCGCGGTCCCTCCGGAGCGACGTGGCTCGAAATTCATCTTTGCATGCAGTTCGCAGAATGGCTCTCGCCGCCCTTCGGTGCATGGTGCAGAGAAAAACTCGTATCCCTGCTCCGAAACGGAAATATTCCTCTCGATGGGCAGCAGCGGACATCCGAACCGAAACAGATCATAGCATACACTGTGGAACAGGTGCAACCATTGCCGGCTAACTATGAGGATGCGCTGGCTCTGATCGAGAGCCAGCAGCAAACCATACGCACACAGAACGAGTTCATCAGCTCCAACCGCTACAAATACGAACATTACAGACAAACTATCGAAGATCGGGAATGGTTTTCCACGACGATGATTGCCAATGAGCTCGGCATAAGTGCCATCTCCCTGAATCTGTTTCTCATGGAAGAAGGCGTGCAAAGACGAGTGCGCGACGAGTGGGTCATAGAACCTCAGTACCGTCACCTGCGCGACATACACATTTACGAATGGTATAACCACCGAACACGATATACGAATAAATACAAGATCGATGGATGGACGCCTCATGGCAGGGAGTACATCGTCGAACTGTGGACAAAACGAAATGGTTGATTATGGACCCTCTTGAAGGAATTTTACGGCTGCTGCGCGAACTGGCCTCCGTTGCGGGAAAAGAGGTAGAAACGGTCGACGCTACGCGCTCCGAATTATGCCGCGAACAGATGTGTCTGGGAACGCCCCACGACATCGCACGGCTCTACCAGCACGGATACGGGAATATGATGCGCCCCGGAGTCGTTGTAATGCGGGATGAAGATAAGAAACGCACCGTAAAACTGCAAATGGTGCAACTGCTGGCAACCAAAGACGGGTGCGTGATGTATAAGGACGGGCAGTGTCTGCTCCGCGACGCCGGGCTGGTCCCGACACAAGGGCGGCTGCATCTGCTTACGGGAGGACGCACCGACCCGCAACTGCAAGCCCGCACGATCCTGCAGGTCATTGCCTCGTGGTCGGCACCCGAGAACCGCGAGGCTGTGGAATACTGTCTCCACGCTCTTGAATCGAATAGGAATGAATCCGATCATAACCATACCAGTTGAGAGGACTCTATCCTTATTGGATAGAATCAAGTCTAACCAATCTCAATTCGTATGGCACTGAAACGAAAAATGACATTTGATGAAATGGCCCGCCACATGGAAGAACACACCTACCGGATCGCCAACAGGGTAAACGTCGGGATGTATGCCCGTTCGCTGGGATATCACACCTACAAGCCGATGATCGCAGGGAAAATGCAGTTTTTCTATGTCAATGAAGCCATGCCGGAAGACCCCAACCAGAAAAAAATGAAGGATGAACAGACGCTATGAATCTTTTGAAAAATGCTATCCGGGGTTCTCATACCTGTTGAGTCCCGAAGAGGAACGGTTCCTCAAGCACATGAAAGAAATCGCCTATCTGGCCCGGCGCGGCGAGAAGACGAACTTTACACGCGCCGAATACCGCCGGAGGATGGGGCTTCGAGAGTATACTTTCGATCGCTGCGCCCGTACACTCTGCCAACTGGGACTCGTCGTCAAGACCACTGACAGCAGCCGCAACTACGTGCATTACGAACTCTGCGAGGAGGCATACGCACGTTTGGTGCAGGTCGTATCGGCTACGCGAAATGTCGACAGGCTCATTGAATTTTTCAATTTCCACATCTTCCAGCTCGGCAAGGGGCTCCTTGACCTAACGGACGAGGAGATTAACCGACTGAGGCTGTAAGCCGGATCTGCGGGCTGCGGGCCGGAACCGAACGAGGGGTTGCAATTCATGCAACCCCATTTTATTTTCAGGGCTGGAGGGAGTAAAAACTGGTTTTTATTCAGTTGCCGTTTTATTGGTATCTGGGGTATAGGGAAAGTCGGATATATATTATACAGACTACAGACATACTTTTTCTTGAAGAAAAAGTATCAAAAAGACTCTGTTGCTCGAAGAAAAGCCTGACGGCTTTTCTTTATCTGTTTTTTTATGATTGGATAACGGTTTAAGAGGGTTTAGTAACCGCTTGTACGAGATACAGACGAGATAGTATCGAGATATAGACGAAGCGTGGCGGTCAGCAGTTGTCCGCGGCCGTCATCTCGTCTTTGCAGAGATCGATCATGCGGACTTTCACCCGTTCGGCAACAGTACGATTGAGGAAATAGTTGCCTCGCTTGAAGCGAATATCGTCGCTGGAGGTGCTTTTTTCCGTCGAAACTTTGATGTCCAGATAGCCGTTAATCCAATAATAGGGTTTACCCAGCTTGGCTCGGGCGCAGTTCTTTTCGATGCGGCAACATTTGGAATGCCAGATGAGCCCTTCCTCGGCCAAAGCCTCCTGCACGGAGGCCCGATGCGCTTCGTAGGCATCGCCAAAACTGAAAGCATCCGCATCACCCAAATTCAGATCCCTCTGATAACGGATTTTTGCTCCATCCATCATCACACAATACATTGCCAGTGTATTATCGGGAAGTACCGATCGAAATATTCCAACACCTACCGGTCGCCCCAAAATCATTAGACGGACGAATTTGGGCTGCGTGGGAATATTGCGCTTTTCCAAACGGTAATAGAGGCTGTTCCAGTCGTAATCGTGTGAAGAAAGCGCTTTTTGAAAAGCCGAGATGTCTTCTTCAGACGAGAGGGACCATTGGCCGTCCGAAACGTAGCGTTCAGCAAGCGTCAGTTCTCCACGCGGCGAAAGAGATACTCCGACGACTACGGAGTTCCACAGCTCACGAGTTACCAGGCAGAGATCTCCGCTCGGAATGCGAATCACGTCACCGACAGTAGGACGCGAAGCCGTATACCACGCTTCGAGTTGCTCAAAGGTAATCGTGTTTCGCGGTTTGTCATCGGAATCATCAGGCGTAAGGGTTACCTTGACTTTACGATTGCTAAAAAACTGACGTATACGCTCCGCATCTTTTTCTGTGGACGGTCGTACCGTCGATAAAAACCGCTTGATATGCTCTTTGCTCTTCCTCATGCCGTTTTTGCTCCGTCAATACATTAAACAGCACTGACAGACGCAAATATAAGGTAATTATTCGGTAGATTAACAGAAGTTCTGAGTTTTATTTAAGCTGACAGGACGTCATGAACTAAAAATAACGAAAAACCTCCGATTCGGGAACAGTCGTATTTTATCTCAGCCATCTATCAGCATTTTCACCTTTCCAGACTGCATTTTATCCATCTGAAATAGTCGTTAAGGATAGCCTGAAGACCGTTTTCTGGTTTTGCAAAAATGCCTGTATCTCGATTTCGGCATTATCAGTTTTCAAACTGCGAGAAAACGCATGAAATACGCTATCCCCTTTATCTGAGAAATAATATGCGGGAAGAAAGAATGCTGACAAGCATCCTTTATATTTAGTTGTAATTAGGTCGAGATAATTAGAAAGTGGGACTTGAAAATTTACCCCGGGGAAGCGAATGGAATACGCAGCAGGGAGGATACCCACCCCGATCTTTTTATTTCATATAATACAAACAAAATCAACAACTTACACTTTTTCACTTTACTGCAAAGTGAAAAAAATATCCCTTTTTCGGTTGTTCGTCGCTCAAAAAAGCGGAAACAGCCCCTAAAATCAACTAACCGACATTGGGTAAAATATTGAATTAGTACGAGTTAGGTGCAATTAAGTCGAAATTTCGGCCTTTTTTCATGCGAATAATCGCCCCCTTTGAAAAGCAAGCCAAACAAAAAATTTTTTCACTTTTTTATTTCTTATTGATTGTCAATCATTTGACATGCGTTTCCTCGCGCGCGTAGGCGTTCCACTGAAAAAAGGTTTGAAAAGGCCCCGTGTAGGAAAAATTTTTCACAAATGTTTGGAAATTCGAAAAATCGGTTTTAAGCTATCACCGAACGCAACGAACAAGCGAAAGCAGTTGCAAACGTTCTTTAATCTTTGTTTTCAAAATCGGCCTACACACGACCGAACACACGAAACAAAAAAACGCTCTTTGAAACTTTGTTGCTTTGTCGCGGGTAACACCGCGAACGCACACCGAACGTTATGCGGGTTATACTCGCATTAGGGTAGTTTCTGAAACACCCCGTCCGTGTCCCTGCGTTGCAATGATTGACACATAAGGTTTGCGGGGATTGATTTCCCCGCTAACCGCAAAAAACGTGTAACAGCGTCAACGGGGAAATTACGCCCTGTTGCGAACATAACAAAAAACAAATGTTTAACTTTCAAAAACTTACAACCATGAAAGAATTGGCAATCAACATCGTGAAAAACTCCGCAATCGAAAACATCGTTTGCACCCCGAACACCGTCGTACTGGCAAAACAGACTATCAGCACCAACGCCAGAACGGGCGAGGTAACGACTACGATTCGGTATATCGAGGTCTGCCCGATCGAAAAGACCGACCCGCAATTCATCGTAAAATCCGTGCTTAAATTCCTGCTTGCGGAGTTTTTCGTCTGCAACGAACTGCAACGGACATTCGCCGAAACCAACATTACCCAGCGCAAACTGTTTAATCAGTTTTTGGGCGAACGGTTCATTTACCGCACCAACAGCGAGGGGAAAATCGCGGCCGCACTCGAATCGGAAATACCCCTGCGGCAAACGGGCCTTAACGTCAAAATCGGGCACAATATCGTCGTCTGCAAACCCGAAAACCGAAAGGCGGCAATCCACCAGCACACGCAGGCTGTTATGGCGCAATTCACCTATCGCAGCCTCATAGTCAAGAAGGCCGAAGCCATCGACAAAGAAGCCGAAAAGAGCGAAGCCGCGACCGCATCGAAGCCCGCACGCCGTACCGCTCCGACCGCATCGGGAAAGAGCGCACCGGCAATCGCCGCCGCATAGACCGCCCCGACATATCCAAACTGCGAACAGACCGCGCCCGAAAAAGGTGCGGTCTGTTTTTTCATGCCCCGTTCCGTTATGCGTAACGAGGTAAACCGCACGGGCAAAAAGCATTTTCCCGCCGGAATCGCGGGGGCATTATGCCCAGCCGCGAAGCCGCTTTTCCCCGGCAAAATTCCACACGACCAACAACCAGCAAAACCATGAAACCGCACCAAATCATCGGCAATTATTGCCAGCTCTACGGGGTAACTGTGCCCGAAATCGACTATTCCGAAACGCAGTTTTTCGTCGCCATCGCCTCTGACCGCACCGAGGTTATGCGCTACCGCAAGCCCTCAGCCCTTTTGGGCCGCATCGTCTGCGAGGCCATGAAGCGCGGGGTCGTCCTCTACGTCCACAACGGCTGGGTAAAACTCCTTACGTGGGAGAATTGGCAGAAGACGTGGGACAGGCTCTTCGTCCCGAAAAAGCGCGACACGCGCCCGGAGCCGAACACCGTGCGTCCGTACCGTTCGAAAATGTTCGAGCAGGCCAAACAGGAGCGGCCGCGCAAGAAGCCGCAGAAACACGGATTTCAACGCACGTTCAGCGCGAATCTGGCCATGAATCTCTATCCCAGTTCCGCGCGCGGCATGCACGTCGAGACCATAGGACAGAGGGCCTAATCTACACGGCCCCACATCCACGGTGCGCCAAGAGTGTTCACGGCGGCGCGGCGTGGAAAATCGCGGCGTACCGGCTTTCGGTGCGCCTTTTTTATAAACCTCAAACCCTTACGATCATGAACAACACAACTGCCATGCCCGCACGTTGGGACATCCCCGCACATAAACTCGCCCAGTATCGGCGTGAATTTGCCGCCGCTTATCCCTCGCTCGCGCCGTCACGCGCCAAGCGTCCCCGCATCCGGCGTGAGCGGCGTAGCGAGCTGGTATTCTCCACGCATGCCCAGCGGTAGCGCGGTGTGCGGTGCGCCGTTTCCCCGGCAGAATTATGCCCGTAGCAATCGGCAACGAAGCAAAAATGCCGGTGAAAATTTGGCGGGAAATGTCCGCATTGCTATATTTGACATAACTAACTATTATACAATGTATTACAATGCTGATAAGCTCAAATTTCGCAATTAGCTCGGAGGTAGACACATCCCGCTTGGAAGAGTTGACAGGCGCAACGTCCGGAATGATCCGGCCCATACCCTCGAAAATGGTCGAAGAGTGCGGTTTCGAGCAGCTTCGGATGTTCCTGCACAAGTACGGACTCTACACAATGCCTACGACCGAACTGATCGCATACCTCGCGGGTATCATTGCCGGAAAGCGCGCCATCGAAATCGGGGCCGGCATGGGCGTAATAGGCCGTGCGCTCGGCATACCCACGACCGACAACAAGATGCAGTCGTGGCCCGAAGTCAAGGCATATTACGACCTGATGCGGCAACCCACGATCTGCTATCCTGCGGACATCATCGAACTGGATGCACACGAGGCGGTAAAGCGATACCGCCCGCAGGTGGTCATCGGCAGCTACATCACACATAAGTGGCGGCCCGGTATGGATTCCGGTAATCAATATGGCGTGGACAACCTGAAGATCGCCCGCAAGGTGGAAGCGTACTACATGATCGGAAGTCTCACGACACATTTGCAGGACCCTGCGATGAAATATCTCGACGGCATCGAGCGCCACGACTTCCTATACACGCGCGGAGGCAAGGAAAACTCCGTAATATTCCGCTGGAAGCGGTAGACATACTTACTTAACTTACGAACCAGAGCGGCCCGTCGATGCGGGTCGTTTTTTTTGTTACATCACCTAAAATCATTCTCTATGATAATCAAATGCGAAGAGCGGCTCCGCGAAGCGCAGGAATACGCTGCGACACTTGGAGACAAATCCCTGCAAGAGTGTCTCGACAAGCTCCAAAGTTGGGAGAGAGACGGGCGCACGCTGCATCTGTACCGTGATTTCGCGCCTTACAGTTTCGGATTCAGACTGTACGGTCCCGACGGGCAGCTCATCATGAACGGCGGGTTGCTCTACCACGGCTCGCCCGACCAGTCTTGCGCATGGACAGAGAACCGCGACGACCTTTGGCAGACCCATACCTGACAATATACAGCGGGAAAATGAAGCACGGCCGAAAAAGCCGTGTTTTTTATGCCCTTTTTACAACCGATTCCGCTTAGTTGAGACTATTTCTTATCAAATACACTCAATTACACGATGCAGACAAAAACGATACGCTTGCTCAAACGTGGCGAGTTTTTCCGCCTTACGCCCAGCGACACGGCCCCGGTATGGGTACGCGGCGAGTATAGCCGCGAGGCCAAAAAGTACAGCACCCATCGCTTCGACGACGTGAACCACGAGCGGCTGCTCCGTGGGGATCGGGTCGTATGGTGGGGTTCACATTCTGAACAAATAATTAAAATTCAACACTATGCAACTATCCGACAAACTGGCGGGTCATAAACCGGGAAACGAAATGGACACACTGGATAAGGTGCGCTTCATCGAAAGCGACGCCGTGCCCAAGGAGGGCGCGAGCGTCAAGTCACTCAGCACGTCGATCGAGATTACCCACGCTTGCGGATGCGTGCTTGTAGAGCACTTCGCCTACGGGCGGACACCGCGCAGACCCGACGAAACCCCAGAAAGTTACGAGCGGCGGCAGGCCCGAAGAAAGTATTACGTCAAGTTGTGCCCGGGGCATCAGGCGCAGTGCGACGACCGTACCCATAAACCGCAACCGATATAACGACAGCGATGAAACCATACTCCAAGCACAGTTCGAATCCCTGCGTGTGGGGCTACACTTACAAAGTGTCCCGGAACGGCCGTGACCGGCACAAGATCCGTCCGACGGGAACCTGCCTCCGGCTACGCAGGATGTATAAAGCCCGGGCCCGTCAGTACGCCCGGCAAATGATCCGTAAAATACTGCAAACAGAAGAATAACCATGGAAGACAAAATCTTACGCATGTTCTTCGACATAGGCCGCTGGGAGCGTGCCATCGACAAAGGAGTGGATAAAGATATCCGCAAGGATCAACTCATCCGGCTGACCGACGAACGTACCCGAATGGCCATGGCCGACGCCATGCGCCGAGGGAACTACGAGATCTCTCCGCCCCATACGGCCCAGATCCCGAAGGAGAACGGCGAGTTCCGCACGGTCTATGTGAACGAACCCATCGACCGCGTGGTGCTGAGCATCGCCAACGACCTGCTGTTCGACCTGATGCCCGAGATGATCCATCCCGCATGCAAATCCTACCAGAGGGGCATCGGCTGCGGCAAGGTCGTCCGAGAGGTCAGCGACCAGATCGTGGAGGCCGCGAAAGCGGGCTGCATGGGCTGGAAAGCCGATCTATCGAAGTATTTCGACAGCGTGCCGATCGCCTTCGTCGATGCGGCGTTCGATAAAGTCGAAGCCCGACACGGCCGCTCGGCCCTTATCGACGTACTTAGGAAATACTACCACTCGGACCTCTACTTCGATGAGCACAATACGCTCCAGCACCGCTACCAGTCCCTCAAGCAGGGCTGCGCCGTAGCGAGCTGGCTGGCCAACGTGCTGCTCTACGACCTGGACGAGGAGCTCTCCCGAATGAACGGCTACTACGTCCGCTACTCGGACGACATGCTCTTTATCGGCGAAGACTACCAGCAGGCGATGAGCGTGCTGGAGCGGCGGCTCGAAGCGATGTCCATGCGTCTCAACCCCAAGAAGGTGGAGTACCTGACAGAGGACAAGTGGTTCAAGTTCCTCGGCTTCAGCATCCGGGGAAGCCAAATCTCGCTCTCTTCGAGCCGCATCAAGACCTTCCAGAAGGAGATCGAGCGCCGCACGATCAAACAGCGTCGCACGACGCTCGCACGAGCCGTCAACGCCGTGAACCGCTATCTCTACAAAGGGGACGGGGAGTTCAGTTGGGCGACGCAGATCCTGCCGGTGTGCAACGTCCGCCGGGACCTCGACGAGCTGAACAGGTTCGTGATGGACTGCCTGCGGGCCGTGCAGACCGGCAAGCGTAAACTCGGCGGTCTGGGGTACGCCCCGACCAAGGCGGACGGCTGCATCGTCCGCGGCCGGGGCCGCAACGTGAAGGCCAACCGCGCCAAGGCCGGAGGCAGGATCGAGGGCTATATGACCATCGGATGTATGCACAAGGCCCTCGTGACGAGCCGCGGGGTGTACAATACGCTGGTGGCTTCATTGTAACTCATGCCGGGCACACGGCAGGCGGATGCGGGGCTGGAAATTCAATGTTACAGGTCGCATAACCAGTCCCATCTCGGATTCACCGGTCTATCAACCGGTGAATCCCATCCCGGACTGGTATTTACCTGTAAATATCATAAAGGAGTAAAGCGATGTGCCGCCTGTCAGGCATCCGCACGGAAATACCGGAGCACACCGGACGAAGTTCGAGGCATGGGATTTCAGCGCCAGAGCGCAATGCAGCTCTATCGAGAGTCTTGAAGGTCCCTAATCGGCACCTTCAGACTCCTCAAGAGCTGCATGCGTTACTGGCTGACATCAGGCAAATAGAGCCATGTGCCGCCATGATGAGAATTTCATTTCATTTCAGCACGAAAAAAAAAGCGTGATTCCGGGGAATACGTTTCAGCCTGCCGAGGCCAATACAGCCCTCGGGCGCCGGCGGAGAGTAGCGATCACTACTTCCGCCGGCGCCATTCCGGCTTTCAAGCCCGGCATGACATCAAACCGATAAAGCAACGTGCCGGTATTCTGAGAATCTCGCAAACAAACGCAGTACAGCGTGGAGTGTCAGGGTCAGGATTTCAATAGAGCAGCGTCGAGCGGATAAAGCCATGTGCCATTCCGGATGAGGCTTCCCAAAGGGGCAGCGCAGCCCCGAATACTGCACGAGGGATCGGATTCAACGATACAGTGTGCCACCAGGGCCCAGAGACTGCGGACCCTTGTTTCTGGGCCCCTGGTTTCCACTGTACATATCGAAGCGATAAAGCCATGCGCTGGCGATCCGAGTGCAAATAATTAAAACACAACAACGATGAGCAATATCTATCAAGAGGCCGTGCAGGCCGTCGAAGAGGGAACGAAGTTCTTCATCGACTTCTCCTCCCGCAGTCTCAGACTCGGTGGCAAGCCGGTTATCCGGAACGGACAATACGATGGCGAGCTGGGTGTGCCACCCTGTACGGAAGAAGAGTTTTTCGCTAACGTGGAAGAACTCTACCGCCGCTACAAGCACTCCATTCCTTCGGAGCGCAGCGAGAGTCGGTCGCGCAGGTATTTCACGGCCCTGCCTGAAAGGGAGCTGGACGACGAGGACATGCTCTACGGCGAGCGGCGCGACAGGGCGCAGGCCGAGCTGGAGCTATATGTCCTCTGTCAGATTCTGCACGGCCTGAAGTGGAATCCCGAAACGATGGGGAGCTGGTTCTGGCAGAGTCCGGCAGACAAGGATCTGGTAATACTCCGCAGGTGGGTAGAGCCTGACTATAACAACCAATCAATCACCAATTAAAAATCCAAACGAGATGAGAAAAACGAAAGAGACGAATGCCACTTGTCCCGCGTGCGGGACGCAGTTTGCGGTTACGGGCAACGGGGTTGCCGTAGCCGTAGAAAACAAGGCGCCGGCCAAACGGCCCAAAACGGCGCAGGAGCGTATCGAGGCGCTGAGCCGTGCAGGCGTGGATGTGAGCAATCTGTTCGCCATGCAGGGTTCGACAGGCGGCGAGTACGTCGTTTCAAACAAGGATGGCAAGCTGTCGATTCTCGCCGACGACGATCCGATCTTCCGCGCTATCCTCTCGCAGGGTACGGTTCCCAACCGCCGCCTGTTCCGCCGCTGGGTCATGGCTCAGATGTTCCACATGCTCTCGTACAAGGAGAGGTTCCGCAAGGAGCCCGTGGGCGTAACGGAAATGATCCACCGTATGGGGTACGAGTACCAGTGGAGGATGCTTCTTGACGAGCTGCACGCCCAGATGAAGATGGAGTCCCGCGACTTGGCGAGTTTCTCCGAGCGCAACCGCTGGTTCAATGTCCGCGTGGTCGAGGCTATGGCGCAGGAGTATGTTGAAAACCTGACCCGATATGTGGATGCGCAGCCCGTAAAGAAATGCGAAGGTGTTCCCTACAAGCGCGTCGGGGGTGAGAACATCTTTGAGCAAGATCTTTACAACAAACTCTACGGACCGCTGAACCGTGCCGCAGGACGGATCAGGTCTGCCAAGAATGCTGCACAGCTCTACAATGCTGCCAAAGCGTTCGACGACCTGCGCGTGAGGCTTCCGCACAACACGCCTCAGTGCAAAGCGTGGGTGGACGCCTACAAGGGCTCCGGCGCCTTCTACACCATGCAGAACCTGATCCGCTTCCACGGCTGTACGCTTATCGACGATCGTGGCGAACGGCTGGACAAGGACCGATCGCTCATCTTCCTCTCGCTTCAGGCCGACCGCAACAAGAACGGCGGGGGTTGGCGCATGCTGGCCATGCTCAAGAAGATGCTCGATGACAACGGCATCGACATCCAAAAGAAGATGAAGGAGTGGAGTCAGCGTAAGACGAAGTAATCCGCATGCCTGGCAGGCGCGATACGACGGACCGGGATATTTCAGATCGTCTTCCTTGACAGGATCCTGAGGCGCTGGCTACACGCCGTGCCTCAGGATCCTTCCGGAAGACTATTCATCGGACGGATAAAGCCATGCCCCGCACCGGTAGTCGTGTCATTTTTTCAAACAATCAAAACTCTATTCAAATGGAAGAGAAGGAGATATCGGAAGTGCTGCTCGATATAGCAGACAACCTCAAACGCAACGGCGACCAGCCGTGGGACCTTACCAACGACAGCGGCGAACCGACCGTGTTCGATGCCCGGAGCGAGCTTTACATCAATGACATCACGCTCGACAAGGACGGTAATCCCTGCGCACTGATCCCGCTGGGGTATTTCGAAGACGACACGATCCGCGAGGTCGCCAAAATGATGTACCAATGAACCGTCTGTTCACACCAGGCATCGAATGTACCGATCCCGATTCGCTCCAGTTCTGCCTGCGGATCTCGGACACGGAGTATTGGTACTGCCAGCCCAACATCTACCACAGAGACCTGTTAGCCGGTGCCGACACTCCCGCACAGCATATCCTCGACCGATACCTCGGCGATCCCGACGCTTTCCTGCGAGACATGCACACCGACGCAGAGGTGCGCGCTTTCGCCTCCGACCGCATGCTGTGGATGGAAGGAGAGATCGATGCTGCCGATTTCTCGCAACAGGAGCAGGAAACGTTGCTCGCAGACTACGGTTACAAATGGAAGTCCTTCGCCAGCGATGCCGAGCGTAACCAGATCATCTGCGAAAACCATTTCGAGCAATACCCGCTCGACTACCGGAACGACATCTGACTGCCATTATCGAACCGCCGAATACCGACATGACGACTCCGACAGACATGAAGAGCAAAAAGGACCTGACGATGCAGATTCAGCGCATCCGCGCCGTTCATGGCCGCCACAGACTTTACGGCCGCGCACAAAATCTTGTCATTCAGTACAACCATAACATGAGTATGACCGAAGAGAACGACGCATTGTGGCGAAAATACATGCGATGCCATTATCCGGGCGGGACGGTCCGCCCCGAGATGGGAAGCACGGCTGCACATTATCTGAAACTCATGTACGAACTAAAATATCCGACGGCTGTTTATGCCGGATAACGAATTCATAATGCCAAGTATATGAACCTATACAACCGAATCGAATATAACGGGCATCATATCGACATTTACTATGACGAGAGCCCGGAAAGTCCCCGCGAATGGGACAACCTCGGCACTTTCTTCACTGCGCACCGCCGTTACCGTCCCGAAAAGGAGTTCGACGAGCACTTCGATTTTGACAAGGTCTGCGACGAGCGGCCGGGCAACCTGCGGGAATCCTTCCTGAAAGAATATATCGCCCTGAACCTTTACCTCTACGACCACAGCGGCCTTACGATCTCCTCCGGACCGTTCTCCTGCCCGTGGGACAGCGGATGGTTCGGCATCGTTGCCGTGAGCATCGGGAAAGTCAAGAAAGAGTACGGCTGGAAGGTGCTGACCGCCGCCCGCCGCCGGAAGATCGAGGGATACCTGCAAGGCGAGATCGACACCTACGACAGCTACCTGCGGGGCGAGGTGTACGGCTTCCAAATTACCCCGGCCGACGACAAGGATGACGTGCTCGAAAGCTGCTGGGGGTACTTCGGGGATTCCGGCCTCGAACAGCTCGAAGACGAATGCCGGGCTACGATCGACCATCTGATCGCCCGGCAAAAGGAACGGGATCGCAAGGAACGTCTGCGCATCTTCGGGTCGGAGCTGCCGTTTCCGGAGTTCGCATTATCCATTCAATAAATCGATAAATCATGGCCAAAACAATCAGTAAAAAATCCGTCGAGGCGATCGATGCCCGCTGCCGGAACGGTTTCCGTTTTGACTTGCAGCGTTTTGTGGAGCGCGGTGAAAAACAACTCTGCCGGAGCATCACGATTCGGGAAAATGAAAAACTCGTCAAACTGACCCTTTGGTGGCGGGACGAGACCATATATCGCAAGAACGACTATGGATGTATGCTCCGCGAATACACGGGCAATGTCGTTCCGGAACTGCATTGCGCCGTGTGGCACAAGCGCCCGGATTCTTCCTGTTGGAGCAGCTACGGACTCGGCGGCTTTCATCCCTTCGGCGATCATCCGTCGCCCAAGCGGCTGATGAACGCCCTTACCGAAGTTACGGCACTGGTTACCGACGAGCTGATCCTCTCGCTGTTGCCCGAACGCGAACGGGAGGAATGCCGCAAAATCCTCACCGATCAAAACAAAACCGAATAATAACCGATAAAACTCATCAGACCATGGAAGCAATCATGTTGACCAAACAGAACGCGCACCGCGTTACGATGGTGCGCCGCAAGGACGATCCTACAAGCACTCCCGTGCCGTTCCGCTGGCGGGGCGAGCGCCGCTTCGGTATCAGGAATTTCGACCATCTCATCGGCGAGGGCGACCAGTCCCGCATCATCAAACCCCACGAGTTCGAGGGGTGGGAGGTGGTCGAGACGAGCCATCCGGGCTACCTCGAAGACTTGTGGGATGCCGCTTACCATGCCCACTACTGGAGCTCGCAGAATCCCGACATCGTCGGCGAAGACGAGCTTACCCAATACGAACGGGAGCTGCATGCGGACCTTCAGGCCATGCCCGAAGAGCAGCGGGAGCAGTACCTCTCGAACTACAAGAGTCACCTATCGGGCGTCTGGGCTTCGGAGAGCCGCGTGGCCAGCGCCTTCGTCACCGGTCGTTCGGGATTCAACTACCGGCGCAACGAGAAGGCGAACAACGCCTACCGCAACAAGTACGAGGCATTCCGCCAGTGGCGCGAACGGGCACTCAAAGTCGTCGAGCGATACAGGGAGTCTCTGAAGACGGATGACCAGCGCGCCGACGAGTTGTGGCGGAAAGTGGAGGCCGATATCGACAGCACGGCCGAGACGATCCATAACCTCGATACAGGTAAGGAGCGCGGATACAGCCGCGCTCTTTTTGTCTCCAACCTCTTCGGGCGTATCGCCACGCATGCAAAGAACGGCAACGTCGAGATCGTGGACCGTGCCGTCGCCCGTATCCGGGAGTGGAACGCCAAGTGCCAAAAGCCGATCATCACCGAGCGGCACTCGCTCTTCAAGCTGCCCGAAGTGGCCCGCAACGTCCGTCTGAAGACCGAAGAGACGGCCAGCCGGGAAAACAAGGAAGTCGCCTTCGAGGGCGGCAAGGTGGTGTGGAACTATGAGGCGGACCGCCTGCAAATCCTCTTCGATGCGGTGCCGTCGGAAGAGGTGCGAAGCAAGCTCAAGATGCGGGCTTTCAAATGGTCTCCGAGGTTTCAGGCATGGCAGCGCCAGCTTACCGACAACGCCGTGCATGCCGCCCGCATGGTACTCGGACTCAATAATTTGTAAGCGGCCGATATGACACTCGAAGAATTCATCAACGAAAAGCTCTGTCCCACGGGTACCGTAACAGCGTGGGACGAGACAGTCATCCGCACGGCGCTCGCACTGGGCGACATGGACAAGCTCTCCGACCGGATCGCCGCCATGTGCCGGCGGGCCGGAGTTCCGATCCCCGTAGACCTCGTTCTGCCGGGCGCAGAACGAAAAAATGCCTGAGTACAAATCATCTAATCTGAAATAACATGCACGAAGCAGAACAATATCTCCGCAATCCCGAAACACCGAATTCTTTGTACATCAAGTATCAGGGACGGCGTCGGCGTCTGTTTTACAACCGCGATCAAAACGTTTGCGGCATCATAGCTGTCGGCAAACGACGGCGAGGCTTCAGATTCAGTGACTGGAACAGAATCGAAAAGATATTTTGGCCGGAGTCGGCCAAAGATCCCGCGGAAGTCAATCGCCGCCTGATCCGCAAGTTCCAGCGCGAAGCCGCCAAAGCCGGATTCACGAGCCCGTTTATCCGCAAAATCCAGCATGCCGATTACAGCAAGGGCCTTTACGAAAACGGCATTACGACCGGCACACGTATCGACGGGCAGATCATCACGCTCGAAGCCGTGCGCAAATGGTGTGGCGAAATGACCTACCGGTGTTTCTGCGAGGCCGTTAAGAACCGCACGCCGTACCACTCGGAACGGTTCGATTTCCGGGGCTACGACGGCTCGCTTTGGGTGGAGCCCTGCGACAAGGAGGACGGCTACCATCAGGCCGGAGACTTGAACGCCGGATTCTCGAAAGAGTACCGCGGATGCGGCAACGGTTATTACTACCTGCTCATCAATGAGCAGACCTTCATTGGATGCGATATAGACTGAATCATCTAACAAACACACAAACCATTATTATGTACACACAACGAGAACCGCAGGTCGGCGACACCGCCACCATGCACTTGCCATACCTCGGCTACCGTCGCATCGAACTTATCGAAAGGCTCCAGTACGCATGGCGTGCCCGCATCTGCGACAGCGGCCGCGAGATCGAAGTCCGCGAAGACGAATTTGAAATAGACAAATAAATACATACCACCATGCAAGACGAAAAAATAGCCAAATACATCGGCGAGGCAGTCATTCTGCTTACTGCCGATCATCTGGGCATCGAGGTAGAGATGCTTGCCATCGCCAAAGAGGTGTGGCATACCAAACGTCTGCCCGATGCTCCGCTGCTGGGGCATTACGCCTCGGCAGCTCGTAAAGCACAGGAGGCGGTGCTTGCCAAAGGGCTCGGCGAGCGGGCCGACCGCCTCGGACAGGTGTTCTACATGACCGGGGAGTTCCCCGAGCCCTGCCAGATCGTGCGGTACCGGGATTTCCTTACGACCTATGTGCTGCGCGACGCACTGGGCGACTGTACGAACGACGGCGTTTCGAGCCGTTCGGACACTCTCGAACTGTTTGCCCCGCACCTCTCGTTCGCCCAAGTGGCCGACTATTGCCTCGAAAACGGCATCGACGTGAATAGCGTCGTAAAACTGGTCTATCGGGAGAATCTCGACTACATTCATGCCGAACCCATTGTCAATAGGGGCAAATGGTATATGTTCGGAGGTAATTACCTGAAGACTTCCGACTCCCGTTTCAAAGACCTTACGGGCATTCGTTATCCGGTGCCCGTACACGACCGTACGGAGGAATAGCGATGGAGACGATCGTAACACCCATCAGCGAAGGTTTTGTCTACTATAACGACTTGTACGAGTGAGCCAAGAGTTTCGACGACGACCCGCACGATCCCGACTTCGATGCCCTGAGCTATCTGGAGGGTGATCCCGACATCCTGCGTTGCGACGACTACAAAGTGTACTTCATTTCTACGGTTCTCAATGGCAAGCGTTACGTGCTGACGCACGATGAGGTCAATGTCGCCGAGCGCGAGATACTGACACGCTTCTTCGGGGAGGATTACAGACGCTATTTCAAGGCTCTGCCGTGCAACTGGAAAGCGTTTGACGGGGCCGGGCGTGCCATCGCCTATCGCGGCGGCAGCGGCTACTCCTATTCGATATGGGGATATACCGTATAGTGATAGCTATTATTAGCAAACAGCAAAGAGGAACTCGTCGCGCCGGTCGACAAACAAACAGTCTGGGACGAGGATACAACGAACTCCAATACATAAACCACAGCAAAACATGGAATTGAAAGACCTGCATATCACCGATTCATTCTGGGACTTCATCGAGGCGAATATTCCAGATCACGATAAGCGCACGGATACGCTGCGCCAAAGCGAGCTCCAGAATTTTATCGACGGTCACGAATCTACCGTGGCTGGCATCACGCGCGAGGAAGCCATTTTGTTGCGCGATAACATCCTGCACAGGCTCTTTGCCGAGGCTATCGCAGCCTTCACCGGTGAGACGGTTTCGGGCAGCGGCTACTTGCGCGACTATGCCGAGGCGCTGGCCGATATCGCCTATGAGGCCGGGAAACGACGCTTCCGACTCTCGGGCAACTCCCGCGAGACGATCGGGACACTTATCCACTGGGCCGATGAGTTCTCCCGCCGGCACAAGGATACGGACTGGATCGACAAAGAGTATCTCGATGAGATATACAACTTCACAGAGGAGAAGCTGCGAACGGCGCAGTCCGGCAGCGATCCCGAATCGGAGTTCGAGATCGCTTTTCTGGACCGTGCGGCGCTCGAACGACATGGATACGACTCGAAAAACACTACCGACAGCGACCTGCAGGAGTTGGCCAAATTGATGGGCGACAACTATTGCAACAGCCCGAAATTCAGCGAGGACCTGTGCGCCGCCTGCACATCCCTCGGATTGAAACGAAATTAAAAGTACAGTTATGCTTCAACAATTACTCGACGACCTACGGGGGTATTTCGAATCCAAACCCTCGCTGACGGAGACGGAACAGAACCTACTGGATCGGCTCAATTCGGGGTATTTTCCGATTACCTCCATACACCGGGACGATCTTGCCGGTAAAGGATTCGATACGGGCCATGTCTCGGATGAAGACATGAAGTACCTTGCCCGAAAAATGGCGGATGATTATTGTGAGCAACTTTTCTGGCCCAGTATGGAAATTATCGCTTCCGAAATGGCGAACATTTCCAAATTCCCGGCCTGTCCCCAATGTCTGGCAGAACATTCCCTTTACGAGTCCGCCTCCCGCATTTATCAGTGCGCGGAGTGCGGACGGACATGGAGCAACGATTATGTGCTGGTCGAGTTTCCCGACGACGCTTCCTATTTCGAAGAGAACGACATCGGCTATCCCTCGTTCGGGAGCGAGGACAACGGGGCCCGCTACGTGCCGGAATACGATTACATCCGGCATTTTCAGAAAGATCCTGCCGAGAACACCTATTATAAACCCTTGCGCTGGCCGGAGTCCCAACCATACCTTTTCCCGGATGAACCGAATGAATCGGTCGATGCGCTGAATGAGCCTATCAACGATGAAAAAGGTATCGCGGATTTCGGCGAGCAGGCTGTCTGGATGCCGCTCTGTAACCTCAAAAACCGACAATTATGAAAACTTACGAAGGAACCTTCACGATCCTTTGGCACCGGAATGCCGTGCCGGATATCCGTCCGCTGACCATCGACTGCGAAGACGGCGGAGCTTTGGCCCGGGAGATCGAACGCATCCGGCAGGATTTCCGCACGAAGGGCGACGATCCCGCGTGCCCCCAGTACCAAAAGTGGCATGACGAGCATGTCCCGCCGTTCAGGATCGCTTTCAATATTCAAGAAAGACGATGATGCAATTACCCAACGGACTCTTCTACGAGTTGGAAGACCTTCCTGCCGAGGTACAGGAGCGGGCCATACAATCTTTTTTAGAGGGCCACAGGAAAATCATCCGCGCCATGATCCGTCAGCGGCGGCGCGACGTGCAGACGATGGGCCTAATGTGGATGATCCACTGCCTGGATATCGCCACTTACGAAAAAATGCAGAAACAGCGGAAATTCAGCTATCCGATTACATGGCGCGGCATCTTCCGCACCATGCAATACCTGCGCAAGTGGAAACGGGACCGCGCATGGTGCCGGAAGGTCATCATCAGCAATGTCTGCATTTTTACCGCCGAGGGTGAGTTTATCCCCATATACAATTACGACGATTAAAACTTACGACCTATGCTCAAAGCCGAATACATTCAGGAGTGCCAGTGCGGCGCCATCACGGTCTCCTTTCCCGGAGGCGTCTCCAATTCCATGACACGGGCCACCTTCGAGGCCCTGCATATCGAAGGCGAGTGGGCTCCGACGAAATTCTGCAACTGCAACCACTGCGTGAATCACTGGGGCATCGACCTGTGCGAGTGCGGCTCCGGCGAACCGGTCGGAAAGTGCTCGTGCGGCATGACCACTCCGAGTGAAAAGCTTGGTGTCAAACGTTCCTCGTTGGGATTTCTGTTCCGACCTTTACCTTGTTCGATATGGGAATTATAGAGAAGATCGAATCGTTACGGGCGTTGGAAGAACAGTACAACGCCCGCCGTGCCGCCGTCACGGAGGCCATTGTGGAGACGATCCGCGGCATCGGCCAAAACCTGGCCGTCCGACAAATCGATAAGAACTGTTTTACCATCCATGTTTCGAATTTGATGGGGGCCCCGTGGGCCCCCTCGTTCCACGACTGGCACCGGCAGGCCGAGCAGCTCATCGAGGTGCTGCTCAAAAAGCCCGTGCTGCGGTGGGGCGAACTGATCCGGGAATGGGCCGCCCGTCCCGGCAAAAAAGGCTCACGGGCCATCGACATCGAGAAGATTCCTTTCGACAGGAAGTTCCTTGCAGAGATCGCAGCCCGGCTTTGATACATTACGACACCCATTCATGTAAGGCGCTGTATGCACGGCGCCTTTTTTATTTTAACGAATCCAATAAAAGCAGAACCGTTATGACCAACATGACTATCGAGGCCGCACAGTCGCAGTTCGACTTCACGGCCAACACGATCGAGCAAATGACGCTCGACACGCTCCGCCGCACCTACAAGGAGAACGACATCTACGGCGCGCCGCTCAAAGGCATCTATCACTATCAGGTGATCGAACGCATGGAGGAGATCTGCCGCCGACACAACCTGAACTATGAGGTTGAGGAAATCTTCGCCGCACAGAACCGCAATAAGAACGAGCCGGGCGTCGTAGTGCTCCCGCAGGTCGAGGAGAAATTCGGAGACAAGGCCGTCGAGGCGCATATCCTGCGCCGTATCTACACGACGATTCGCATCAAAGATCACGAGACCGATGAGCTGACCACGACGCTCGTGGTGGCGTTTCATCAGGACGGCATTCAGGCTGCCATAGGGCCGTGCGTTAAAATATGCCGTGCGTCCGTAAAGGCTGCTTAGTAAATATCCCATTAGCAAGGGATTAGGTAAGTGTTCTTTGAAAAACCTATCATCAACCGACTTATCCGAAAGGGAAACCGGACGGGGAGCATAGCATGTCGGTAAAGCCATAAGTCAGTTAGTTATCGAACTGCGACTGAATGGCAAGATGAAACGATAGATACGAGGATAAAGACCATACTGTCTGAACGATAGTCCGAGCTGCTCTACCGGAATCTATGACGGAAGATAACTACATACGTCATACCGTAACACTCCTTCGATGTGGCATAGCAAAGAGAGCAAGAACTTGTTACGGAGCACCCATAATAAATGGGAAAGGACGGAAATCGTATCCGACAATCTATCATGCTAATAGTTACTAAGTAAGTAAACGGAGATTACCTAACCCGGAATGCCGCAAGGCTATGAGGTGCAGAGACCTCTGAATATCCGGTACGGTAACGGAGCTTCCGTAGTAGTCCGAGCAGGATAATGCCCTGTACATGGCGAAGGGAAGCAGCTAATTTTCTTTAATACGATTAACGGATAATGTGTGAGACATTATGAGAAGTCCAGAAAGAGTATTAAACAGTCTAAACAAACACAGCAAGGATTCAAGCTACAAGTTTGAACGTCTCTACCGTATTCTGTTCAATGAAGAAATGTATGGCGTAGCCTACCAGAAGATAGCATCCAACGGAGGCTGTACCACAAAAGGCTCTGACGGTCAAAGCATTGACAATATGAGCCTTGTCAGAATCGACACTTTGATAGATTCATTAAAAAATGAGAGCTATCAGCCCCAACCTGCCCGACGGGTATATATCCCGAAGAAAAACGGGAAAACACGCCCTCTGGGAATACCAACTTTTGAAGACAAGCTGGTGCAGGAAGTAGTACGCATGATATTGGAAGCCATCTACGAGGACTACTTTGAGAATACCTCGCATGGTTTCCGACCCAAGCGTAGCTGTCATACTGCACTCCTGCATGTCCAGAAAACATTCAATGGAGCCAAATGGTTCGTCGAAGGCGACATTAAAGGTTTCTTCGACAACATCAACCACGATGTAATGGTCGCAACCTTAAGCGAACGCATTACCGATGACCGTTTTCTCCGTCTGATACGGAAATTCCTGAACGCAGGATACGTCGAAGAATGGAAATTTCATAATACTTACAGCGGAACGCCGCAAGGGGGTATAGTGAGTCCAATTTTGGCAAACATATACCTCGACAGATTAGACAAGTACATGAAAGAATACATCCAGAAATTCGACAAAGGAAAATGGCGTAGAAGAAGTGTCGAGAGCAACAATTTCAGAAATGAACGGAGACGGATTGAGTACAGACTAAAAAAGGTAAAAGATGAAACCGGAAAAATGGCTCTTGTCGCAAGGCTGAAAGCCATTGAAAGGGAACGTGCAGCATATCCCGCAAGAGATGAAATGGAAGGAGGTTACCGAAGACTCAAATATGTCCGTTATGCCGATGACTTCATTATCGGTATAATCGGCAGCAAGAAGGACGCCATGCGAATCAAGGAAGACATCAAAAACTTTCTTGCCAGCAAGCTATCCCTCGAACTGTCCGATGAAAAGACACTGATTACTCACACGAGTAAAACGGCAAAGTTCCTCGGATACGAGATAACGGTAACCCGAAACAATCATCAACGCAGAGATGTGAACGGTCATTTGAAACGCACCTGTAACAAGATGCTCCGGGTGAATGTCGGCATGGATACTCTCCGGGACAAACTGATGGATTACGGGGTAATGCGTATAGAACTCCAAAACGGAAAACAGGTCTGGGTACCCCAATGCCGTTCGGAACTTATAAACAATGACGACCTCGAAATTCTCGACAGATACAACCGGGAAACAATGGGGTTCTGCAACTACTACCTTATTGCCAACAACTGTGCGGTACTGCATAACTTCAAGTATATAATGGAGTACAGTATGTACAAGACCTTCGCCGGCAAATACCGTAGTTCTGTTTCAAAAATTCTCAAGAAACATAAAAAGGACGGACGATTTACGGTGAAATACATGCATAAAGGTAATATTAGGTATCACCACTTTTACCAAGCAAGTTTCCAACGCCAGAAAACAGCACGTAACCTACGTTGCGACATACAACCTATTTCCAGGTTCAGTATAGCCTCGACCAGTTTAATGGACAGGTTAAAAGCTGAAAAGTGCGAATTGTGTGGAGCGACGGGTAACTTACACATGCACCACATCAACAAGCTCAAAAATCTAAAAGGTAAGGAGGATTGGGAAAAAGTGATGCTGGCCCGCAAGCGTAAGACCATCGCGTTATGTGAGAATTGCCATAGATTACGACATAATGGCAAAGTTTAGACTGATAAAATTAGTGGAGAGCCGGATACGGGGAGACCTGTACGTCCGGTTCGGGGGCGAGTATCTGGAAACCTACCACAGAAATGTGGCAAGGCGCCGGATGCTTAGCCTACACAATCAGTGCATTCTCTCGCCCGAACGCAGCGTATCGAACTACGGTCGGGAAAAGGTCTCCACAGAGCAGTTGTTCGAGCGCGTGGACGAGTGGCTTCGGGATTTCGATGTCCACATGTCGGAAGACCGCGAACGCATTGCCCGCCTCAAAGCACGGGTGCTGACCCCGCTGGAAATCTATGCCGTCATTGGCCTGCTGACGACCCTACGCGTCTCACACGACAGCACGGACAAACGCCTCTCCTCTCAGGTGGAGACCTATCCGCTGAACCAGTCCCAGATCTCAGCTTTCACGGAGGACCTGCTGAAGCTCTCGCTCGAAAAGCCGCAGCTCACGGCATGGGATGTCTACAATGTGGCTACCGAAATCTACAAGCCCGGGCGTACGGACATCCCGGCCATGATACCGCAGAACAGCGCACTGGCCGAGCTTCTGCTCTCCGACAAACTTCCGGAGGCTTAAAACCGAACACGCTATGAGAAAATACTCCCTTACGACACTGCGGGCGCGTCTGGCGCGCCTCGAAGAGAGCCTCCGCAACGAGAAGATGCGTCTGCACCGCCAGATCGACAACACGGGTTGGGGTACGGGCATGCGATGTACCAAATGCACACCCTCGTTTCGTCGGGAGGACGAGCTCCAGTCCAAAATCGAGGCAGTCAAGGGTCAGATTCGGGAACTCGAAGCAGCGTCCTGTAAATAATCGAAAAAAGCACGTATGGTCGTCATTCCCGCCGGGAGTGGCGACCTATTCTTTAATACACAATTTTCACGACATGGAAACAAAGCTACGACACTTGCATTCGGATGCTGGCGATAAAACCACAAAAAAACTACTCGAAGGCTGCACCGCACGTTCTAACCTTGCCGACGAAATCAAGCACCTGCTGCGCCTGCTCGGAAAGAAGGAACTCGATTTAGAGGATGTCGAGCAGCCTTCGATGGCCCTCTGGTGGGACAATCACGGCGATCCTCACGAAACGACGGTGCTGGCCGCGGGCATCGACGACAAGGACGACCTCTATCTGACGCTCGACGACGGCTGCGGCGCAGACGTCCAGATCTGGGAGAGCTGCGGACACCTCTCGGACAACGATCTGGAGTTTGTGCTTGAAAATATCCGGGAGCTTATGGCCGAAGCAAAGTAAATCACGCATCTCAAAAACCATGAATCTAAATCACTATTACGCAAAAAACAAAGACCGGATCAACTCGTCGATCATGGAGATCGCCTCGGATCTGGCCGTCGGCTGTATGGTCGATAAATACAAGCAGCCCTTCGAGGCGTTCGTCGAACCGGATGACCCCGACGATCCTGACAGCGGAACTCATTACAAGGAGAAATTTCAGGACGAGTACGACAAGTTCTACGACGAAGAGTACGAGCGCGTGGCCTCGCTGATGCGCTTCGACATCGGGGAAGAAGACGGCGTCCGCAAAGAGGAAAATACGGACGAGTTTGTCGCCTCGCTCGTGTCCCGTGCGAACGCATGGCATGAGGAGGCCCGCGAGCGGATCGTCGAAACGCTCCGCCGTCACGGCGGGCGCGTGACCTACACACCGGAAGAGGAAGATGGGGAGTATCCCGTTACCGCGTCATTCCTCGGAAGGCGCGAGCCTATCCGTCTTAATATTACCGATGTCTACCTCGAAGAGGAAGCCTACATCATGGCCGACGGTATCGACACGGACGGCGACAAGAGAACCGGATTCCAAATCTACAACGAACAGCTCTACGACATTGCGCTGTTCCTCAAATGGGTATTGTAACCATGGTCTCGAAAGCAGTTTACATCACCGTCCGTCTCGACCTGGAGAGTCTGAAGGCGGAGCCCATCTCTGAGGAGGAGACGGCAGACTTCATCTACGAGATGAATTACACGTTCACCGCGCCGGAAGGCAGCGGCATCACGATTATCGACACCGAAATCTGCGGGTTGAACGAATGATAGCCCACCTTAAAACGATAAACATATGATCAATATCCCTTTGAACCTGCGCGTACCGCCGCAGGGGCGCTACAACCGCGGCGTTTACACCTGTTACAAATGCGGCTTCGAGCCGAAGCACTACAACGTGGTTCCGCACATGCTCGGATTGGCCGAGACTTCCGCCGGGATGATGGTCGTCTGGGAGTGTCCCCGATGCGGGCAGAAATCGATGTTCCACTACCGAGCACAGAACGACCGCGAGGCTTTCGACTATGCCGCCCAGCTTATCGCTTTCCGCCGCGGTGATCCCGATTGGCGCATGGTGCAGAATCCCGACTGGCTTGCAGCACAAAAGAAAAAATAATCGACCTGACATTTGATCCTATGACACGAAAAACAACCACGACTCCCGTATTGCAGGAAGGGATGGCCTATACCATCCACCTCAAGGACGGACGCAAAATCGCCAATGCCATCTATTATGCCTGCATCGCCTCCGGCAAGCCGTACTTCGGCAAGGACAACGAGGTATATCCCGCCGAGAATGTGCAGAGCCATTCGCTTATCGGACATAACGTCCCCGACAATTACCGGGAAGAGCCTGATCCTGACCGTTTGGCCATCACAGACGACGTGATTGAAGTGATCGAGGTCACCACGACTCCGACGGCCAATCCCGAAATGTTCCGCCGCCGCGTCCGGAGCCTCATGCTGTCCGGACTGCCGCAACAGGAGGCTGAAAAGTTCGTGGCTTCAACCCCGCAAAAACTGGAACTTTTCTATGATATCAATCTCGGAGCCTTCGCCATCGATGCAGAGGCGGTAGGCAACACGCCGCTTTACAATCCTTATTCGGGAAAGGAAATTCCCGACGAAACCAAGTAAAACCTACAATTATGACAATGACATTCAAAAAAGGACAGCGGGTCTGGTGGGAGGCCCCGAACAACGAACACTCCGGCGAATACGACGTGCTGGACTCACAGGACGAACTCAATATGGGCAAACCGGAAAACGAACGTATCATCCATATTGGCGACGGAAAGAAAACATGGAATGTCCCGGCCGACTACCTGACGATCGTATGCCCGATCTCCGATGTAGATCGGGAGCAACTTGCCATGCAGGAGCACCGGAACCACATCCGAGACAAGGAACTGTTGGAGCAGATGCAGGAGATCGTCGCCCGGTTCGAAAACCAAAATTTCGAAGCAGAAAGAGACTCAGTCCGTATCAGTGACGAAGACCATGACACCTGCTGTGTTTTCGGGTTTATCGTAGACGACCAGACGCTTTATGTCCGAGTGGAATACGATGACGGTCGAGAGCGCACAATCCCTGTGTCCGACCTATGCGTCGTGGAGCTGTTCGACGCTTTCTGCCTGTTGGTAAAAAATGCTTAATCCAAGATTATAATGTCCATAGAAAGTTTCTATAAGGAAAAAGGAATTCACGACAAAACAGAATTAAATCAACCCTATGAAATTATGAAATACAGAAACTACATCATCGAAATTACCCACGCCGGCCGTACAGACCTTGACCACACGGACGACATTCTCTGTCATGTACATAACCTGCAGCCCGAAGATATACAGACGGACGAAGTGCAAAGCAGCTTCACCATTACCAGCAGCGAGGTTCATGACTATGGTTCGGCAGAAGCGGCTGTTACGGCCTATATGCGCCGTACTTATCCCGACAACGAGGCTCAAGACATACGAGATTACCGCATAGTGCAGGAGAAACAGGGCATGTTGCGGCAAGAGATGAAACAACTCATCGAACGTCTGCTTGCTCGGCATGGCGGATGTGTCGTGGCTTATCCAACTCCCGATGAATACGGTGCTTCGGATTATCCGGTAACAATACCTTTCTACGGCAGATACGGGGCTCAGAACATCAACATAGTCTCTCTTTGTCTCGATGCGGACGGCCGTTTGAAAGCAGACGGGATCGACGACCGTGACGGTACTATTGAGAAAGGGCTCGAAGTTCTCTCCGAACACTATGCAGGAGCGCTCGCATTCCTTGCTTTTGCTCTTGGGATTAAATAAGTTTCACTAAAATCCATCGATTATGATCGTATGCAGTATTTGCGGTGGCACCGACATCAAGTGTGCCGCCGTTGTCGATCCTAACACCAAAAAGTTTATCGAATTCGGGTATAACACCTTCTCCGACGGGCAATGCGAGGATTGCGGAAACGTTCCCCTGACCGACCCGGACGAGGTGCAGTCTGACATCGATAGGCTGTGGACCGAGCACATGGCCAAACACGGCGAAGTTCCCCGTTACGCTTATTGCAATATCGTACAACTCAACTTCGAGGGTACGGAGCGCTGCTTCATCCGCATCGGGCAACAGAGGGAACCGGAACCGCCCGAATGCGTGTTCGGTGGCTGCAAGGGCCTGGCAGCACTCAAAGCCCTGACGGTTCCCGACCTCGAATCTGGGCGGGAATTTACCGTCATCTCGATCGAAGCCTTCAGTACGAAACTTCCTTAAAAACATTGTGCCATGAACTTTACCAGCATTCAGACGCAGCAGACCCTCCGCCGGCTGGAAGCTGCCATGCCGGACATTACCCCCGAACAACGCCGGCTGCTCGACGAGCTGAACGCCCAGATCGAAGAGAACGGACGCCACTACATCGTCGAATCTCTGACCGTGGAGCAGATGCGCGAACACGGCTACGACGTGACGGAGCAGGATGCCGGCCTGATCGACCGTATCGCCGAAAAGGTCGAGATGGATGCCGACATGCTCTGGGACGACGTTGCGGTCTGGGCCGAGAATTACGGAGTCAAAAAATTAGAGGATTTTTAATCATGATTAAAACGACAATTATTCTGGGCATAGAAGCCGTTGCCCAGTACGCAAAAACAAACGAACTGCCATCCGACGAGTGGCTCAAGAATCACGGCGGCGTGGTCGATCATATCGACTTCCGCACCAAAGCCGAATACGACGCTTACGTGCAGGCCCTCTCCAACGGCCACGGCTGGAATGATTATCAGGTAATCAAACATGAACAGACACCGCAGGAGTGTCCGTTCTGCCGCCAGTGGCGCGAATACTTCGCCGACAAGAAAACCACCGTCTACTGCCCGGATTGCGGGCAGCCGATCCTGAACGCTTAACCCGATCTATACTATGTTACGAATCGAAAAAATATCCAAAGAAATCATCGCCGACCTCTGCCGCATTGATGTCCGCCCTGACGGTTGGCTGCCCCACACCGTCTATGTGGAAGAAGTCGGGGAAGACGAAAAACTCGGAGACATCCCGGTCTATACCCGCTATACCCTCGAAGCTTTCACGGAGGACGGCAGTTGTGCGCTTCGCGATATGGATGGAGAATGTCGTTCCGGTCTGCTGCACGAAATCTGTATCGACTGGCTGTTTGTTCTCAGGAACCGTTATCTGGAACTTTGTGCCGGGCAAGGTCTCTGGCGCGAACGGGCCATGCACATCTTGGAACAGGAGGCCGATGCTTCGCTGCCCGACATTTTGGAATTCGTCGGGGAGCACTGGCAGAATCTCTCCTCCGACAAAGAGAACATCGATGCGTTCCGTCGGTGGGTAGCTCCCGCAGTATCGCAAGTGCTCCCCAAAGAACTCTTCGCTTTCGTCTGGCCCCAAGCAATGATGCCGCGCGACGTTTCCGACGAGCAAATCTTAACGGCGTATGACAACGGTCCGTCACGCAGCATCGAAGACGAAGACGACGAGGAACTTTACGAAGTCCGCAAGCTGACCCCGGACGAACTGGCCGCCGAGATCAACGACAGCGATTGTGCCTTCGGACAGTGTTATGTACGGTTCATCGAAGTCTGAGACTATGAAAAAGCGAATGACACTGGATTGCAAGATTCAAAGCATACTGGATAGAGGGCCCATGGCAGCCCTCTATTTTGCTGTTGCCGCTAACGCGCTCCGACAGATCGTCGAGCAGAACGACGACCGATTCGTATCCGGGATGTTCGGCAGCCTGATCGATGCAGCGACCGTGCGCCGCTGCGTCGCAGAGATCGATAAAACCCTTAATGAACCGACCCCATGAACAACGACCGCAGAAATCGCCTTCAGGAAGTCAAGGAGTCTCTGGATGACGTGATCTCCCAGATAGAGGAGATCAAGGACGAAGAGCAGGAGGCACTGGACAATATGCCGGAAAGCTTGCAGCAGAGCGAGCGCGGCGATAAGATGCAGACAGCCATCGATACGATGGATGAAGCCATTTCCGCCATCGGCGGCGTACAGCAGGCCATTGACGAGGCTGCACAGTAAAAGAAATGCCGGGCAATTTCCTGCAGCCCGGCTTTCTATTCCTTTATGGGTTATTATAGCTTATTATAGAACTCGAATGTCGACTCATTTAGCGAAATACTGCGTCTTCAGCCAATAAGCGTAAATCGGATCTTGAAAAGACATCTTGCCGGCCTGATTATCCAGTATGTCGTTCTTGACCAAGGCTACCTTCGAACGGGCGACTGAGGTCGGGGAAGAGATGTTGTAACGGTGCATCACCTCCGTTGAAGTTATCGACTTTTCTTCGGCGATCAGTGCCTTTAGGTAGCAGAGCTGCTGGTTGGTCAGCGTCTCGGTAATGGTCACGAACAGCAGGCTCAGTTGCTCGACCAGAGCCGTGTGGGCCTCCCGAACGATCTCCTCGGTACACTCGTCCTTCGTACGGAGCCATGACAGTTGAGCCAACTGCTGCGCGTAATAGGGGTGATTGTCGACCAGCGTGGCGATAAGCTGGCCGGCTGCGCTTGTGATACTCTTTCCCGTATCCGCAAAGCGGTTGCTAAAGAACTCCACAAGGTATTCGGTCTCAATCTTGTTGAGGAATATCAGGTTGCCGAATTTGTAGAAGGGCTTGGACGAATCGGTAAACACCTCCAGCATCATGTGGCGTTTGCTGCCGTAAAGGCAGTAAGCGACATTCTGGTGCAGTTGCCAGTGTGAACGCAATTTCTTCTGGAAATACTCCGGATCGTCGAATCCTGCGATATTCTGGAACTCATCGACACAAATGACGATTTTTAGCCCCTTCTCTTTGGCGATCTTTTCTGCAAGGTCGAGAATCTCGTCGGGATTATGCCTTACTTCTTCCCAGTCGAAGTCGATGGAAACCTCGTTGGTCGGATCGGTGCCGATCGAAATCTTAGGTACCAGCCGGGAGAAAAACTTTTTGGCGTTCCCGATAGCCTCCTCCCATTTCGACGAAGTAGCGGCAATGACCTTTTGGGCCAACAGTGAGTAAAAATGCTCCTCATTGCGAACGTTGAACAGGTCGATATGACAGATGCGCAGTTTGCTATCCTGTTCCATTGCCAGTTTTGCCGCCTTATTGACAAGCGAACTCTTCCCCCAGCGGCGGGGCGAAATGATGATCGTGTTGATGAGCGATGTGAAGTGAGAAACCAAGTAAGCCGTTTCCTGCTCCCGATCTGTAAAATTCTTTTCCGTAGCGATCTTTCCAAAAATAAAAGGAGTTTCCATAAGCATCATTTTAGCATTCGACAGCAAATATAATACATTTTGCGTAATAACGCAAAGTGTAATCACGTAAAGTGTTCGGTAATCATTATTCCACCTTAACCTTCATAAACCTATGGCAGCAAAAGGAGTATCTACAACCGCCCAGCCGCTCGAAAGCGCCGACTATTACCGGCTCATCGAATACCTTGAACGCGATAAGCAATATCGCTGGGCGCTGTTCTGCATCATCGCCTGCACGATGGGCCTGCGTGTGAGCGACGTGAAAAATCTTACTTGGACGGCGATTCTCTCCGGAGACTTGTATTTCGTCGACGAGATTAAAACCGGCAAGCAACGCCGCGTAAAGATCAACGACTCGGTGCGGCGTAAGTACCTCGAATACTACGACCGAATGGGCCGCCCCGAACTCAACCAGCTCGTCTTCCTCAGCAAGCGCACCGGGCGGGCCTATACGACGCAGGCTATCAACTACCATCTGCGACGCTACAAAGAAAAATACGAGCTTCCCGTCAACCGTTTCTCATCGCACTCGTTTCGAAAGACGCTCGGCAAGAAAGTTTACGAAGACCACGGTAAAACGGAATACGGCCTGATGATCGTCAACCGCACGTTCAAGCACCGCGATCTGCAAACCACCGAACGCTATATCGGTGTATCGAACAACGACATGGAGGGGGTCTATGACTCTTTCCAGTTCAAATAAACCCATAAATCCGATTCATCATGACTTCTGAAATGATTCCCAAGCAAAAGTATGCCAGGGACCCGTTAACCAGACTGGCCCGGCAGTATCAGACCAAGATCAAAGCGGCCCACCGGGAGATCGACGGACACGTCCGTTCCGGTTGCAGCGGGAAAGTGACGACCCCCAATTATACGAAAGAGGTGATTCTGCCTTTGGCCAAACTCCTCAGCGATGCCTTGCCTACCTATGACGTGCTCATAAGCGATCTGGTGGAAGTTATCGGCCAGCAAGCCTATTTCATGGTTTCTCTCGGCGGGAAGCCCGTCGGCGGGTTGTCATACCCCGGTCCCTATGCAGCACAGGTGGATTTTACCATCTTTGCCCATGAAAAACCGTGGGGCAATCGGATCGGCATAACCAAATCGTCCCAGTTGACCAAGCTCCTCAGAGATCTTGCGGCTTTTCTCGGATACGATAACAAAGAAGAACAACATGGAGTGGATGAACGATAAAGAGAGCCGGCGGCAATACAGGACACTGGCGCTGCTGGGCATCAGCAAATGGATTTTTCTGGGGCTGATCGTCGTGATCGGTATCTTGGTCGCGGCCCTCACACCCGACGAGGACCCGCTGGATCGCTTGGCCATCAAAAACAGGGAGCTGGTCCGCGAGGTGTATGTCACCGACAGCATCGGAAACGGATTCCGCCTGAATTACGTTACCGAGAAGAGCGTAACCAAGGCGCGCTATGAGGAGATCTGCTCCCGGCCGGCCACGCGCGACTCCATCAATAAGATGGCTGAACTGGCGCCGCAAAGGTTCGGAGATATGCTTTATACGGACATCTACGATTTTGCAGACTTCGCCAAGTGTTTCGATCCGGCCGATGTGCAAATCCATAACATCTTCGTGTTCGGGCGGCAGAAGAAAGGACTCTATTTCGGCGAGAACCCTCGCATCAAAAACTGGGCGAAGCACTATGATCCGGAGACCGAGCAGGGGATTCTCTACATCAAAGACGAAGATATTTACTGTAATGATTCGCTGCGGCGTAAAAAATACAGATACTACAAGTGTTACGGTATGCATCAATTCGCTGACACTGATGAACATTTCAGCCATTTCTCCGAAGACGAAAGGTTATAGCGTTCAGTTGTTAAATACTATCAGTATTAAATAGTTGCATATAAAAAATATATGCAAAAAACTTGTTTTCCAGCTATACTGCGGGTATATTTGTGTGGGGTTTTCCCTTTAATTGACCGAAACAGATTTAATAAACTTGATAGTATGAGATCGAATTTTGAAGCAATGGAAACACTATGGGTATTGAGAAGATCAAGCTCAAATTTGAGGAGTCGAAAGACACGAAAGAAATTATCGGGTTTGTGTCCCGCAGTTCTACGACATGGAGGCTGCGTGGTGTAAGCGAAAAAGATGATTGCCCCAAGAAGATCTGCCTGCTGGCACCCGATCTGAAGGGGCTTATCAAGCCGAACGTCGTGTATGAGGTGGAGTTACGCCCGATGCGAAAAGGACACGGATTCATTGTCATTTCGGCAACGCGTCCGAAATATGATGCGAAAATAGAAACCATCATCATCCCGAAATCGGTCTATCAAGTACGAATAATTTTTGGACACAAAATCATCTATTTCGATCCGCTGGGCGGAAATTCACCGGCGAGCCGTACCGTAGCCGGAGCAGAGAAGGCACTCAGAGAACGAGATGACCTGCAAGACCCCGAAGCGGTTATCGAGAAATTTCACGGAGCAGCGGACTTGCTGCTTCAGCAAATGGAACAGGACGGCTATATCATCCGACGATGAACCGCCCCACAGAAGGGATCGCCACAGATGCGTCCCACTCTATGAAATACGGTAAAACTCGCTTCAGGGGGATCGATCTGAAAAGCGGTGTCGAGATTTTTCATGAAGATTCGGGGAACCAGACGGTCAATGCCGGGGAATTTCTGGGAATAGTCGCTGCGGCGAAGTACATTGTCGAGCACGACTACACGCCCGGAATCATCTATACAGACAGCCGGACGGCCATTGCATGGTTTCGGGAGAAACGCACAGCATCCCGCCGTAAATCGACCTTGCTGTTCAAAGCCGAAGTATTTTTGCAAACCATGTCAGCCATAATCGACAGGATCGAAGTCAGGCATTGGGACAATGACCTCTGGGGAGAGATACCGGCTGATTTTGGGTTAAAATAATCATTTCAATACCTCCCGGCCCTTACGGACTGGGAGGTACTTTTTCAATCTACACGACGATGGCGAAGAAACTTACAGGAAACATCAGATATGTGACCATAACGGAACACGATTACCTGACGTTGCTCGATGACCACATGGTACTTCGGGCGCTCAAGATCGCAGGTATTGAAAAATACCCGATTTTTCAGGCCATAAACAGTATTTTGAAGGACGGTCGGGTTGAAACCCATATCCGACCGATAGACGGTCGATATAAGTAGAAAACAACTGTTAATGGCCGAAGTGTCAAATCTCCAGCAACCGCTTGCCCCGTTGCCGGGCATGATCCAATACGGACTGTATGAACGGATCTTCCTCGGCATTGTCATACATCACGGTCGAAACATTCGAAAGAAGGTCACGAAATACGATATTTCTTGTAAGACGGACATCATCGCACTGCGGCAGTAAAATATCGTCGAGATAGTCCGTGCATGGCGGAGTCGTCAACATGGGCCGGCTGCGCTCAAAAACACCCATCGAATAGACATACCGACCGCCGAAGTCGCGGAGAAGCTCGGCTTTGGTGTCCCGCAGAACGCCTGCTGATACGAGATCGAACAAGCCCCACGACGGATACAAATACGTGTTGAATCCTTCACGGGTCAAACCCCGGAACAAGGAACGAAGCCGTTGCCGATAAGCGTGCCAGCGATCCGGGCTGGACTTCATTGCGTCATATTTGTCACGGCTTATATACCCGACACACAGTACGGACTTATTGGAGTCTTCGACTAAATGTAACATGCGCCTACGGTTTGAGAATAATCTCCGCCGAGGGACAGGCACAGAAAAGGGCGCAGAAGAAACTAATCCTAACCGAGGGTCTTGCGAAACCCTACATCCAGAAAAGTAAATCCTACGCCCAAAGGATGCTATGGCAATGACCATAACACACCTTTGAGTAAGACTTATCTTTGCCGGATGTAAATTCACCATCGAGTCGCCTCAATGGGTCGCAAGAATTTCGGTTAGGCGAAAGAGTAAATCCACTCTTATGTTCACAGTGCGTAATGCAACTGTCTTCTTTGCTACTTTCTACCCATCCGCAGTATTCGGACGGTTCGGTTTGCAAAAGTAACTATTTTTTCTGACAACACCCAGAAGATGTGCAAGCTATATGTTGGGGGATTATCAAGGCGCTGACTTGTCAGCAATAAAAGAAAAATATGCTCCTACAAGAGCGACTTATAATTATTACCACTATCTTTGTAGAGGTAACATAAAAATAGGGCCGAAAAAGCCCTTTATGTTATCGTCTATGTAGATTTAGCCTTATCGCGACACGGCGAACGTTTTGTTTATCAGGCTAATGCATCCCACTTCCTATGTTTCATTGTATTCTAAAACAGGCATGGTTTCGTATGACAATGATGATAAAGTTTTAGAGCAAAAGATAATTGCAATTCTTGATAATATAGTTCAAAACCATTGATTGCTATTTTTAGGACAGACTTGTGCAAAAGGGTTAATATATAGACCCTCTGCCCAAGTTTGTCCTTTTTATATTACTTGTATATGTCATAAATTTTTCGTATATTTACATCATAATCAAAGATTTAATAACACTATAAATTTTAGCTAAAATGTATAAAACACCAAAAACAGAATGAAAAATCGGCAAGGAGAAACGGGACGACAACCAAATATCCTACATTGCCAAATCCGTAGCCTATGATGATGATTGCGGGGTCTGCCTATTCGTCGGAAGAAAAGAAGATGAAACCGTTCCGTTTTCCTTTTATTATTTCTTTGCGTTGGACATCGACCAACAGAAACCCGTAAAAATGACATTCCAAAGACGAGGGAAGAAGATGGTTTCGATGTCTTGCCC